>Ga0181559_10000051_pt1 | contig 84193 bp, 88 predicted proteins | sample 011ome_21_FD_133752 | JGI IMG/M metagenome (GOLD analysis project Ga0181559, IMG submission 133752) | Coastal salt marsh microbial communities from the Groves Creek Marsh, Skidaway Island, Georgia - 011508AT metaG (megahit assembly) | ecosystem: Environmental > Aquatic > Marine > Intertidal... | reverse complement strand
CCTGCCCTGAGACACTTGCTGGAAAACGATATCAAACCAAGCGATATCCTGAGTTTTGAATCCTTTGAAAACGCCATCACTCTGGTTACTGTGCTGGGCGGCTCCACCAATGCCGTGCTGCATCTGATTGCTATGGCCAAGTCTGCCAATATTTCACTGGGCATTGATGACTTCCAGCGTATCGCTGACAAGACACCATTCCTGGCAGACCTGAAACCCAGCGGGCAATTTGTGATGGAAGATCTGTGTAACGTCGGTGGCGTTCCTGCTGTAATGAAAATGTTGCTCAATGAAGGCATGCTGCATGGCGACTGCCTCACCGTGACTGGAAAAACCATCAGTGAAAACCTGGCAGATGTTGCTGACCTGACCGAAGGTCAGACTGTGATTCACTCAACAAGTGACCCCATTAAAGCGACCGGACATATTCGTATTCTGTATGGCAACCTTGCCGAGCAGGGTTCCGTTGCCAAGATCACCGGTAAAGAGGGTCTGCAATTCACTGGCCCTGCTCGTGTCTTTGACAGTGAGGTCGAAGTAAACGAAGCCATTGGCAACAAGCAGATTAAAGAAGGGGATGTTGTCGTTATACGCTACTGCGGCCCCAAGGGTGGACCCGGCATGCCTGAAATGCTCAAACCCACCAGTGCCATCATGGGCCAGGGCCTTGGCAGTTCTGTTGCCCTGATCACCGACGGCCGTTTTTCCGGTGGCACGCACGGCTTTGTGGTTGGTCACATCACACCGGAAGCACAGATTGGCGGCAATATTGCCCTGTTAAAAGACGGAGACATGATTACCATAGATGCCGAAACCAACTCCCTGAGTGTTGACCTTGAGGAAGCAGAGCTGGAAAAACGTCGCGGCGAATGGAAGCAGCCGCCCCTGCCGGCAACAAGCGGTGTGCTCTACAAGTATGCCAGGCTGGTAAAAACTGCCAGTGAAGGGTGTATTACCGACGGGGAATAATATTCTCCGGGAAATGTATTACAAAATTTCCAGCACCACATCGGCCAGTCCCTCGCGATGATCGGCAATGCGTCCGAACGCAGCATACGATAAATCGATGATGCGGCCCTCTATAAAGGGGCCGCGATCATTGATGCGTACCACCACGCTGCGCCCGTTGTTCACATTCACCACTTTGACCTTCGTGTTAAACGGCAATGTTTTGTGAGCCGCCGATATCCTGTACATATCAAAGCGCTCACCATTGGCCGTCAGCCTGCCCTGGTATTTATCGGCATAGTAGGAGGCAATCCCCGCCTCGCTGTAATCGCCGGGAATATACGCAGGCACCTTGAATGTTGTTGAGACCGTGCCGGGGTATCGCAGGGTCACTTCCATGTTGGCACACCCCACTAACACCAATGCGCTCAGGCAAATGAATAACCGCTTCATTGCAAACCTCCTCATTTTATTTTTTATTGTTGTGATGCTTTTGCGCACCTTAGGAGGAAATAACTGAATTACACCTGAACCATTTTTCGGCCTTCGTGAAAATTGTGATCTGGCGCAAGTTACACCACAGCATATTGATAAATGAAAAGCAGCTATTCATTTTCGATTCACCTTCAACGTTTCGGTTGGCCAAAAAAAAGAGCATGCAAGCATGCTCTTTTTTGTCACCCCGTGAGGAAATATTTACTCGTGAAGCTCTTCTGGGTCTGCTACTTCTTCGTCCGGCTCTTCGGGCGGTGGTGCAGGCCGAGGGCCAAAGGCAGGCGGTGGATTTTCTTTCAGATCATTGGCCAGGCTGACGACGTAAGCACGAATCTCTTCAGCATCCTGCGGTGTGAGAACCTCACTGAATGAGACCATCCCATTGTTCTGCAAAGCACCGTCGATGACGATAGCGTTGAACAGGGCATCTGTGTTGAGAGCCGCTGCATAACGCAGATCCGGGAACAGGCTGCTAACCCGGCCATTGTTGCCATGACAGCTCGCACAATGTTCGTTGTAATGGGTCTCACCTGCGGCCAGCAGCTCAGCATCGCCAAAATTGGCCGGCGGGTTCAGCTCCGGGGGTGTGTAGGTAATCATCTCCGGCAACTCGAGCTCACCCCCGAGCCTGTAAACCAGCAACCTTGCATAGTTGGGCGCCCAGTAACCAAGACGCCTGTTACCCTGGCCGGCTACCACGGCAATATACTGCTGCCCATCGATTTCATAACTGACCGATCCACCAACTATTCCTGCCTGCGTCTCAGTTGACCAGACCTGCTCGCCATCATCGGCACGGTACGCAGAAAAAGTGCTACCTGACGCCTGAAAGACCAGGTTACCCGCCGTTGTCATGACGCCGGCACGGGCACTGCCCATGCGCTGTTCCCATACGGGCTCCTTCGCCACAGGATCCCAGGCAAGCAGGTAAGACCCACTGCCTTCCAGCTCAGGGGCAGGCATCTGTGGCCGCTTGCCCACATTGATGGAAAGTAGCTGGTTGCCCATCTTCGCGCCGGCTTCAGCAACCAGTGGGAAACTGCCATAGTTGGTGGGCACATACATCAGCCCGGTATCCGGATTAAAGGCCATGGGATGCCAGCTGTGAGCACCACCTGCGGAAGGAACGACATGGAAACCGCGATCTCCAAACGCGCCATAGTTGGCATCTGGATTGATGACCGGGCGGAAATTTTCATCAAACCCAAGCATCCAGTTTGCCGTGGGCACATAGAGATCAGCTGAGAGCACTTCTCCCGTGACCACATCAATAACATAAAACACACCATTCTTCGGTGCCTGCATGACCACATGGCGCTCCACCCCATCGATAACCAGATCAGCAGTGACCAGTGACTGTGTATTGTCAAAATCCCAGCTGTCCATTGGCGTCGCCTGGTAGTGCCAGCGGTATTCTCCGGTACTGGCATCAAGCGCAACGATGGAAGCGGTAAAGAGATTGTCGCCACCACCGGGAGAACGAATCTCTGCCGGCCAGGGTGCCCCATTGCCGGTGCCAATAATGACAAGGTCAGTGACCGGATCATATGTGATTGCGTCCCAGGGGGTACCGCCACCGCCGGTTTCCCACCAGTCCCCGTTCCAGGTATCCGCAGCCCACTCAAGTTCCGGTTGTTCAAAACCCAGCTCCGGGTTGCCGGGCACTGCCCACCAACGCCACAACTCCTCACCATTATCAGCATCGTAGGCCGCAAGGTAGCCGCGCATATGAAATTCGGAACCTGCTTCTCCAATAAAGATGCGACCATTGGCAATGCGCGGTGCGCCGGTAATGGAAAGCTGCTTTTCGCGATCAGTGGCCTGCACTTCCCAGGCCAAGTCACCGCTGACGGCATCTACGGCCACGAGACGTCCATCGAGTGTGCCCCAGATCACCTTGTCTTCCCACAGTGCAACCCCGCGATTGACGATGCCGCAGCAAAGATTCACTGCCCACTCACCCGGCACTTTCGGGTCGTATTTCCACAGCATCTCGCCAGTAGCCCCATCAAAGGCATAGACCTTGCTCCAGGGTGCAGACACATAAATGCGACCGTCAGCGACAACCGGCGTGGTTTCATAGCTGCCGCCACGTTCAGCGAGGTCGGCAAACCATGCCAGTCCCAGATCCCCGATATTCTCGGCATTGACCTGGTCAAGCGGGCTATAGCGCTGCTCGCTGTAGTCACGACCATAGGAGGCCCATTCACCAGCAACGACATTGGCTGGATCGATATTGGTGGACGGCTCGGAAGCAGCTGCCGGAGCAGCACTTTCAGAAACAGCGACACTATCACCCGTGGTGGAATCACCACAGCCGGTGAGCACCACTGTAAAGGCCAACAGCAGGACTCGAATGAAAGAATGAATATGAACACGCATTATTGATTACACCTCTTTAACCACGGCAAGAACAGAAAGGCAATCTTACATCTTCGTGAGCATTATTACCCGCGTCAAAGCATATCCAGGGGACTGACTGATCCGGAATAGTGCCGGCCCAACACATGGGTATAGATCTGGGTGGTTTTGACATCATTGTGACCCAGCAATTCCTGCACCGTTCTGATATCCGTCCCGGATAATAGTAAGCTGGTTGCAAATGAATGCCTGAATGTATGGCATGTGACCCTTTTATTGATTCCTGCTTTCATTACAGCCTTGGCCAGAAATTTTCTCACCACCGTCTGATGCAGATGATACCTGCACAAGGTGCCATCCAGGGGATGATTACATAATGTTATGTGTTTATTGAATAATTGAAATCCAGTTAATCGATTCGAGTATCCAGCGATATAAAGTGACAACATACGAATTCTTAGAAATCTTCGCTTTATCTAAAAGCCAGCAGATTAGTTTGCTTCAGTGGTGGGCTAGTATTTCTTTCGGTTTAATTGCCTTATCCCACATAGGTAGAAAGCAATTAAATCTGAGTTTAGTTATCTTAATCGTTCTATTGTATATCGGCTTTTCACTTGCGATGCTTGCAATATTCTTTGATGAGATTGCTATATCAAACAAAATTGTTTTACTGCTAAAAGATATGGAAAGTACAAACGAACCAGGCAAAGAATTTATTGACTTTATGAATAACAAAGGATTTCCCTTATGGGGAGTTTTTGGTCTCACGATCTCATTTATTGGAACTTTTATAGGCTCGATTTTTTACGTCCTATATGCCTACAAAAGTAATAAGAAATAGATTTATGGCTGCTAATAAGCACACACATAACAATCCCTTTAATAACGCCCTTCGGGCTGGGACACCGGCTTCGCCGTCGCCCCATTAAGAAGGGCGTTATGTGCTTTTTGCCATGTTCTGAATCCAAGGCAGTGGCAGAATCGCACATAACAAGCCCTTTAATAACGTCATTTCCAGGACAAGGGCTGGGAAGTCTGCTACGCAACCGCCCCATTAATATGCCGCTTTCGTTATTGGCCCAGATGGGCACAATATTGAAATGGTATACCATGAGGATGAGGGCTAACACGCCACAAATACACTTTCGATACCTAGCCGTATTCCTATAAATGAACAAGATAAACCCGAAAAAACTGCTCAACAGCAAATGGACAGCCGTGAAACCACGAAACAAAGAGAAACACTTCATCATTACTTAAGTGGAATTTGATGAAAATGGCCTTGTTGTTTCATGTGTTATTGAAGCTGTCATGTCGAAACGCCCTGCTCCGATAAACTGGCAAGCGTTGAAAAATGACAGTCACTGGCTCCATGGCTGGCAATAACAGTTTGGTTTTTCAATGATACCTGTGATCTATAGCATGCAGGGCTCACCGATACATTGAACTCCAATAGCTATTCAGTTTAATTGGCATGAATTAAACTTACCTATTATGGCAGATATCAGGACGGCATTTCCCGAAGACAGTGACGCAATCAAAGCACTCTGTCTGGCATCTTTTGCGGAAGAAGAAAGGCAGCTAGTTGCCAGCCTTGCCGGTCAACTCCTGGCAGAAAAAACCATGCCCGAATCATTCACCCTGGTGGCCGAAACAGAAGGCCAGATAACAGGCGCTATCGGGTTCAGTCCTGTGAGTATCAATACTGACAGCAGTTGGCAGGGTTATATCCTCGCCCCACTGGCTGTGAGCCCTGATTATCAGAAACAAGGCATCGGATCGACTCTCGTCAATAAAGGTGTGGAAATACTTACCGATCGCGGCATCAACACATTATTCGTTTATGGAGATCCCGCCTATTACGGCAGGTTTGGTTTTGATGTGGAGCTTGCACACCTGTTTAACCCTCCTTACCCACTGACTTTGCCGGAAGGTTGGCAGGCCCTGACTATTGGTAAAGATGCGATACCTGGGGAGCACTGTACACTGTCCTGCGTAAAGTCACTTGCTGACCCGGTACTCTGGTAATGGAACTTGCACTCTACTTGCTTTTAGTGATTGCTATCAGTGTTGGCAGTTTCTGGTTTTTGGGCACACCCTATGGTCTTTTCAGAAGGCCTGCTATCTACTTCCCGTTATCGCTGGCAGCTAAAATGGCAATCTCTGCCGTACTAGGTGGCATTTTTTCCTGGTTGGCGGTGTTATTCTTGCTACCCTGGTATTTAATGGCGAAATGATGAAACGTACCGATTATCGGCGCTTGCCCACATTGATTGTCGGTGCTGTTATTTCAATCGTTTGCACTGTGATTATTTATATATCCGCTTTCACACTGGCCTGGGAAATTATCGGTTAACTCAAGCAATCACCAAAGAATTAAAAAATACAAAGGAAGACTTTCCATGAAAAAATCATCCATATTCTTGTTTGCCATTATCAGTACAGCGGTAACTGCCTTGATGGCGCCCATGGTGGCTCTGGCACAGATCAGCTGTACAAGGGGTGGCCTGCAAAACGCCGTCGATCTTTATATAGAAGCACAAACCAGTGGCGATATTTCCAATCTGCCTCTTCCCAATGGTACCGGGTACTGGGAAAACGAGGAGCGCATGGATATCAATGATGGCCTGATCAACAAGGCCGTGCAGATTGACCATCACATGAGCCTGCTCGACCAGGATTCCTGCCAGACCTTTACCGAGGTTATCGTTAATGATGCCGATGAGCCTTATGTGATGGGCACACGTATGCGCATCAACCATGACAAGATTGCTGAAATCGAAATAGTATGGACCACAACAGGTTACTGGTTGTTCAATGCAGAAAACTACCTGAAATACTCTTCCTCGGAAGACTGGGGGCCTATTGATGCAGAAGAAAGAAGCTCTCGCGGTGAACTGGTCTCTGCCGCGAATGCCTACCTGGACGCCTTTCTTGAAGGAAAAATTGACCTGGTGCCCTGGGGCTTTCCCTGTGAACGCACTGAAGGCGGCATGTATACCGGCACCGGCTCACCGGATGACAGCTGCGAAAGAGGCGTGCCTGCCGGTGTGAATATTGCCAATCGACGTTTTGTAGTCGATGAAGTCATTGGCTCCGTGGTGGTGTACTGCACCTTCGGTGCAGGCGGTCCAACCGGGGGAAGCGGCGCACCCGATACACATTTATTCCGCGTTGAAAACGGCAAGCTGCGTTATGTCCATACGCTGACTCATCTGCTGATGTCCGATTTCCAGGGCGGTGGTGACGATTAATACATACCCTTGAGTAAAACACAGTGATTTTTGTTCTTTATCTCTTTGCACTGTTTTTACTGATCGCCGGTATTGTCCTGCTGATCAACCCCGGAATCATTCTGGGTATGATCGAGGAGAATACCGGCAGGCTGGGTCTCTATGCGGCCGCCATTCTGGTAAGGCTTGGACTGGGGATCATCATGATTCTCATGGCGGGTCTTTCACGGTTTCCACTGGCGGTAACAATTATTGGCTGGATCGCCATTCTTGCTGCCGTTGTTTTTCTGCTGATGGGCAAACAACGATTCCAGAAAATGATGGATTCAATCCTGGTAAAAATGAAACCCTGGGGGCGTGCCGGTGGAATAGCCTCGCTGGCTTTTGGCGGATTCCTGCTCTACGCCTTTGTCTGATTTTTTGTTTGTCTGAAACTCTTATGTTGAAAATCCAGTTCGTTAACTACAAGGATGCCCGGGACACTATCCACGGTATTCGACACGAAGTATTTACCCTGGAGCAGTTTGTGGATGCTGAGCTGGATTTTGATGGCCAGGATGAAGCGGCGTTCCAGGTCATTGCCTATTGTAATGAAAAACCAGCCGGCACCGGGCGCATGCTGGCAGACGGACATATCGGGCGCATTGCCGTTCTGAAGGAATTCAGAAAGCAAGGCACTGGCACATTAATCATGCAATCGTTGATTGACCTGGCCAGGCAAAAAAATATCGCGAAGGTATTTCTCGGCGCCCAGGTCACGGCAGTTCCCTTTTATGCAACCCTGGGTTTTCAAGCAGATGGCAAGAACTACATGGAAGCCGGAATCGAACACACGCCAATGACACTGACACTGGATAAATCATGAAAGCAAAACTCGTGGACACGGTTGATGAGCTGAACGAGGCAGCTGAACTATTGCTTCAGCTCAGACCGACATATTCACTGGAATCGATTCTTGCACAGATAAAACATCAGCAGGCGCAGGGCTATAACCTGGCAATCACCATTCTTGATGACAAGGTTGTGTGTGTGGCCGGGTTTGTCGTGACTGAAAAGCTGGCCTGGGGCAAACACATGTACGTCGATGACCTGGTGACTGATGAAAATACGCGCTCAAAAGGCGCAGGCCGGGCCATGATTGACTGGCTTAAATCACTCTGCCGCGAGCTTGGCTGCCGTGAGCTTCACCTGGATTCCGGCATGCAGCGCAAGGATGCCCATCGCTTTTATTACCGGGAAGGAATGGAAAGCACCGGCTACCATTTTGCCGCGCCGGTTTTTTCAGAATAACCCGCCTCACCTCTTGTAAGCGGACCCTGAAAACCAGACCTGGGGTATACTTCCCTTTTTGTTTTACCAGGCTTTCCAATGCATCAAAGTGACAAAAATCTGGTCCTGATCGGCATGCCCGGATCCGGCAAAAGCACCATCGGTGTGTTATTGGCAAAAAAAACATCCCGGGATTTTGTCGACACCGATGTGGTTATTCAGAGTCATGAACACCGATCCCTGCAGGACATCGTCGACAAAAACGGTTACATGGTTCTACGCGAGATCGAAGAGAAATGGGTTTCCACTCTCACCCTGGAAAATACTGTCATCTCTACAGGAGGCAGTGTCGTTTACAGCGAGAAAAGTATGGCCAACCTCGCAAGTAACGGCATTATTATCTTTCTTGATGTGGGCCTTGATATTTTAAAGGACCGAATCAAGGATTATGACCAGAGAGGAATAGCACGACGTCCCGATCAGAGTTTTGAAGAATTATTTGAAGAGCGTTCTATCCTTTACAACAAGTATTCGGATATCACCATCCAAAGCGGCGCCATGGACCAGGAAAGTGTGTGCAATCAAGTTGTACAGATTCTGAGCGAAGAGTAAATATTTTCAGGCCAACTTTTTCCTCACGTTGACTCAAATCAACCTCATATTTTATTTTAATCTCTTGAAAAGACTTCCGGATTGTAATCTCTATTGCTGTCGGGTTTAATCATCACAGCAAAAATTTGGAGAAAGACTATGGCACATTATCCCGATACCCGGGCATTTACCGGCATTCTCAACATGCTGCGTTTCGAGGGAGATATCTACGACTGTGAAGTGGAAGGCGAAATTCCCTCCCAGTTAAACGGGACTTTTCACCGCGTTCACCCGGACCAGCAGTTTCCACCGATCTTTGAAGACGACCAGTTTTTTAATGGCGACGGCATGATTTCACTGTTCCGTTTCCGCAACGGCAAGGTGGATTTCAAGCAGCGTTATGCACAGACGGATAAATGGAAACTTGAACGGGAAGCCGACAAGGCGCTGTTTGGTGCCTACCGTAACCCACTCACTGACGATCCGTCAGTAAAAGGTCAGATTCGCAGCACTGCCAATACCACACCAATGGTGCATGCGGGCAAACTCTTTGCCATGAAAGAGGACAGCCCTCCTTTGCTGATGGACCCACTCACCCTGGAGACTTTCGGCTTTACTGATTTTGACGGCAAGATGAAAAGCGAAACATTCTGCGCCCATCCCAAGATTGATCCAATCACTGGCAACATGATTGCTTTCAGCTACGGAGCCAAGGGGCTGTGTACAAAAGAATGTACCTATATGGAAGTAAGCCCTACTGGGGAGCTGCTCAAGGAAGTATGGTTCGATGTCCCTTATACCTGCATGCTGCATGATTTTGGCGCCACGGAAGATTACGTTGTCTTCCATATCATTCCCATTATCTGTAACTGGGAAAGAGTTGAGCAGCGCCTGCCCTATTTTGGTTTCGATACCACCCTGCCAATCTACCTTGGCGTATTGCCAAGGGATGGAGACGGCAAGGACATGAAATGGTTCAAGGGGCCCAACCTATTCTGCTCCCACGTAATGAATGCCTTCAATGACGGCTCAAAGGTTTTCTTTGATGTACCCGTTGCCAAGAACAACATGTTCCCGTTTTTCCCGGATGTCCATGGAGCAGCTTACAAACCCGAAGAAGCCCAGTCAAAAATGACGCGCTGGACGGTGGACTACAATAGCAAGGGCGAAGACTTCGAGAGCATGGACAAAATGACTGACATGGTTGGTGAGTTTCCCCGCATTGATGATCGCTATGCTACGCAGCAGCATGACTATGGCTGGCTGCTGGTCACTGACCCGACACTTCAATTCAACGGACCGGGCGGTCGCGCATCAGGCCTGATGATCAACAAGCTGGGCTACATGGATTTCCTGACCGGTAAGCAATCCGAATGGTGGGCCGGACCAGACTGCGTCATCCAGGAGCCCTGCTTTGTCCCAAGGACACCGGATTCACCCCAGGGCGATGGCTACATCATTGCCCTAGTCGATGACATCATCAACAACTATTCAAAGCTGGCAATTTTCGAAGCCCAGGCCATTGAAGAAGGCCCCATTGGCTCCGTGAATCTGCCTTTTCGCCTGCGTCAGGGCCTGCATGGTAACTGGGCGGACGAACGTAAACTCAGCATTGCCTAATCATGGCCAGCGAGAGTATTGAATACAGGGCGGCGACCCGGTCGGATGCCCGCCGCATCGCTGAACTGTATTCCATCGCGTCCGATGGCGTTTCTGATTACATCTGGTCAAAGATGGCCGGGGCCGGACAGAGTCTGCTTGATATCGGTCAGCAACGCTACGAAAGAAAAAATACCGCATTCAGTTATGAGAACTGCATCGTTGCAGAAGCTGAAGGTCAGGTCATTGCCGTCATGCTTACCTATGAAATGCAGGAAGATGATGACTATGTCGAGGAAGATCCTGTACTCAAACCATTCTGGCTACTCGAAGAACCTAACAGTTTCTATATTGCCGGCATTGCCGTTGATACATCATGGCGCCAGAAAGGAATAGCACGAACCCTGATGAGCATGGCGGAATCTAGATGCCGACAGATTGGACTGCCTGCACTTTCGCTCATTGTTTTTGAAGCCAATACCGTAGCCCATGATTTTTACCTGCGCCTGGGCTATATAGAAACCATGCGCAAACCAATCGTTGAACACGAAATGATTCACTACACTGGCGATGCCCTGCTTTTGGTAAAAACCCTCTGATCCACTACCTTTTTCCCTGCTTGTTTTCTTCTTTTTGAGGGTTCATAGTTTGACCCCTGCAGCCTTCTAACACCTGGCGGCATCAAACATGAGGAAAGTCATTATGTGTATGGATAAGACGAGACTTGTTAAGACATTATTCGGTACTGCTCTCACCTTGCTGGCCTCTGCCGTGATTGCGCAAAATGCATTGGATGCTCCCGAGTACAATGACGAAGACGAATTAATTTTTCCGGAAAATACTGACATGTGGGTGCACATGGGCAGTTCTCTTGGCGGCGATTATGGCGAGGAACCCTTTGATCCACAAAGCCCTGGCAGTCTTGGTGTCGTTCAGATGGAACCGTCCGCCTACCGCTATTTCCTGGAAAACAATGAGTATGCAGATGGCACAATGTTTCTACTCTCGTTTTATACCAGTGAGGCAGAGTCCAATCCTCAGCTGCCTGGCTTTGTTCAGGGCCAGTTGAATGCCAAGGAGATTCATGTCATTGATGAAGCGCGATTCAATGAAGGACGAGGTTTTTTTCTCTACGAAGCGACAGATGTCGCTGGTGAAGCTTCACCCAAGATACCCGATGGCAGCGTATGTGTTATCTGCCACATGGCGGAAGGTGACTACAACGGTACCTTTACCCAGTTCTATCCTCCCATTCGGGACAAGGTACCTGCCGAGTAAATATCTGAATTATTGATAATATATAACTAATTTATAAGTATTAATAATTAGTTAATTTCTATCTATATCAAGGTTACCAAGGAATTTCCGCCCCATCATAGTTAAAAAAGTGCCCGCTGGTACTTTCATCAAGGTTATCGATGACACTGATCAGGCCTTTCACGCTGGTTTGTGTGTCTATCAAGGCATTAGGGCCACCCATATCCGTTTTGACCCACCCCGGATGCAGTACTACAACCGGCAGACCCTGGTGAGCCAGGTCATGGGAAAGGCTTCTCACTACCTGGTTAAGGGCTGTTTTTGAGGATCGGTATACATAGGTAGAACCGCTGGTGTTTTCTGCAATTGAGCCCATTTTCGAGCTCAGGAATGCAAGCCTGGCACCGGCATCCATATAGGGAAGCAAAACGCGCGTCAGCAGTAGCGGCGCCATGGTGTTCACCCGGAAAACCTCAATCCATTCTGAAAGATCAATCTGGTCCAGTGCCTGTTTTGAGCCGTAAACCCCTGCATTGTTGATAAATACAGTGATTTTTTGACCCCCAAGTTGCCCGGGCAAAGAAGTTATAGACGCCTCGTCACTGACATCCAGCGATATGATGTCCAGTTCGGGGCACGCCAGGCTCTGTAATTCGCTGGACTGGTCAGGGTTCCGGCAGCAAGCAATTACACGCTCACCCCGGGACAGGTATTGCCTGGTGAATTCCAGGCCGATTCCCCGGTTTGCACCAGTGACTAGAATAAGGCTCATGATTGTTCTCCTGGCTAAAAGTGATGTCTGTTCCTGCTTTTTTTTCCCTGTCACGGGTGTAACATAGACTAATACTGCAGGTCTCAATAACTCTATTTTCTGTATTTGAGAATGGCAGTTCGCTAGTACACAGAAAGATTATAAAGCGGCAATTAATAGTAAGTTCAGCCGAGCCGTTTCATTATTATCATTGCTGACCACTAAAAAATCAGCTTATCGATGATCAGCTGCCAATAGCCCGACCCTGTTAACAACACGAGAAGCATACCGCAGTTAATGAACATTACGACAGTCAGATCGATCAACAGTTTGCATGCAGGATTCCTTGCGGCTGCGCTGTTAATCGGATTATCCGCATCCTCGTCAATACTCGCACAGGGCAATGCCTTGCTGGGCACCCTGATCTTTGAGTCCACCACTCCTGGTCAAGATTCCACAGAACCATCAGGAGGTATTGGTGAACCGGGTCAATCTGCAGACACGCTTCCAATCAATACCAAAAACGATAATTCAGAAATATCAGGCCAGGCGGTAGGACTCTACCAGAGCGCTATCGAGCAAAGTATTGAAGACGGTGAGCTCTATTCCCAGGATCTGGCGCAGCAATATGAAGCACTTGGCATCAGCCTTTTTCGTGATCAAGCTTTTGAGGAAGCCATTGCCGCTTTTGAAGATGCCATACACATACACAAGGTCAACAAGGGCTTGTTCAACCTGGACCAGGCCCGGATGATCGAACATCTCATTGATGTCTATACGCAGCTCGGTGACTTCCCTTCTGTAGATAATTTCAAACATTACCTGTACTACATCCAGGTCAAGAACCTGGAAGAAAGTGACCCAAGACTCACACTAGCCATGCAGGAGTGGGCCGACTGGAATATCGAGGCTTACACCAAGGGCTACCGCAATACTTATATCTCGCCAATGTCATTCCAGGAAAGCGCCAGCGTTGCCAACAGAATGAATAATAATTCGGTAAGAATTCCATTTCGTATTGAGCTTACTGATGCCCAGACAGGAGGCCAGCAGTCCGGTGATACCAACCCTACTGCTCAGGGTAGTATTACTGCAAACCTCCCAATGCTTAATTCAAATGCAGTAGCCACCAACATCGCGGTTACTGATTACAATATTCGCAGCATTCCCATTGCACTGACCCAGGACTTGGTTGTCAATCAGCGTCTCTATGATGCAGAAAATATTTACATGGATTTACTGGATCAGGCGCGCGAGAACAGCCCACTGGATCTGATAGAACAGCAGAAACTCCAGCAGAAAATTGCCAACGTGAATTTCCTGCTCAAGCAGGAACTGAAACTATACGAGACCATTGATGACCAGGGTTCCATTGCCTATAACCGCGTCAACCAGGAATTCACCAGTGATGCAACGCTCATGGCAGAAAGGCGTTATGTTCAAACCAAGAATAACTATGAAACGCTTGTTGATGAAATCGAAAGCTCAACAGGAACCTCTGCCACAGAAAAAGCACAAGCCTATATTTCCCTTGGCGATATGCACCTGAGTTTTGATCGGCCCCGAAGAGCGTTTACTGCCTACAGCAAAGCCTTTGAGATTCTGACGGTCAGCGGCATCAGTTCTTCAGAAGCAGCCAGTATGATTTCTCCACGACCTGATATTGCTGTGCCTGAATATGGCATTCACCGTTACAGCAGAAATTTTTTCAATATTGCCGATGACGTTGATATTCCCTTTAAGGGACATATCGATGTGACTTATTCAAAAGACCGTTTTGGCAAAGCAAGCGCGATTAATATTGTGGACAGCTCCGAAAGCACGCCCCGCGCAATCAGTTCTGCGCTGGTTGAATATTTACGTGACCAGATATTCAGACCTGACATCATCAATGGTGAAACGGTTCGCTCTGAAAATATTGAACTGCGCTACTACTATTATTATTAATTACATTTATCCGAAACAAAAATGGTTTAACTGAACACCATGGCATGGCCATCACATATATTATCTTTTAAGTGCCTAGCTAAACTTCTGGTTCATTTTTTAGTTCACCTTCTTGCTCATGATAGAAGAGCATATCTATTTTTTGCTGCTTTTATTTCTCTTCCTGCTTTTTCCCAGTCAACCGAACAACTCAAGTACCTCTTTTTTGATGGCTACTATCTCGAGACAGAGGAAGACCTGCGACTGTCTTCAGGTGGCGAACAAGGCGATGCGTTAGCATTCCCAGGTGAAGCAGCCCGGGGGGCAGTCCCATCCGCAACCGAGCAGTTGCAAAATATTCGTAATTACGAGGCAAGCATCAGTGACACTATAGAGAGTGCAGGTACCTACGACCCCGGTCTTTCCCAGCAATACCTCTCGCTGGGCAATACTTACCAGCAGGCCGGTGAATATGAAAGCGCCGTGACGGCTTTTGAAAATGCGATGCATGTTCAACGAGTCAATGAAGGTCTTTTTACCCTCACACAGATTGAAGCAGTGAGACAGCTGATTGATGGCTATAAAAATGCCCGGAATTTTCCCGAAGCTGATAAGTACCATGAGTACCTTTACTACCTGATGACCCAAAACATGGCAACTGAAGACGATGAACTTCAGGCCGCCACACTGGAATATGCCGACTGGAATATGGAAGCTTTCCGTCGCATGGTGTTTTACGGGGAGGATGGGCTTGCTATCAGCGGAAACCTGCAAAGCGTTCCTGCTTCCATGCTGCGCCGGGGTGAGCTGGTTCCAATTCAAAGCAATGTTTCCGGCGAACTGGAGTTTGTTCCACGCTCTGCATTCATGGGCTCTTCTCCTGCGGGACCACAGACATACCGGGGTGAACAACTATTTGACCCGCGTCTGAAGCAAGCCGAGGAAATCCTGGACAGATTCCTTGAAAGCCGTCCAGGCGATCCGGAGCTGCTACAAAGAAAAGCCAATATTATTCATTTATTCAGGTCACAGCTGCAGCAGTTGGTAGGCAATAACGTCGTTGGAAGCAATATCAATGTAAGTGCCAATCGCCTGACACGCTCAGTGTCGGTATTGCGCAGGGGATATAGCGATGTCAGAGAAAGCTTCCTTGAATTAACCCTATCAGAAGATAATCCGGAAAAAATTGCAAAAGCATATATCAACCTGGCAGATTGGGATTTGTTGTTTGAACGTCCACAACGCGCCCAGGAGTACTACAAACTGGCATGGGAAACACTGGTGGAAGCCGGGTTCAGCAGCGAAGACGCTTCCGCTTTCATCTCCCCGGAGCAGGCCTTGTTTATCCCCACCTATATCTCGTATGAAGACACCCGCCAGTTTCAGGACATTCCTCAAGACATGGATATCCCTTACATCGGTTATCTCGATGTGACCTTTAATAAGAGTCGAAACGGTTCTTTGCGCAATATTTCCGTTGAAAGCGTTTCTGAAAACACCGGTCAACGTGTTCAGAGCCGTCTTATGAACTTATTGAGAAATGCGACAGTTCGACCACAAATTGTGAATGGTGAAACTGAAGAATACAGAGATATTAAGGTAAGGTATTATTATTCTTACTAATTTTCAGAAATTGGATAAAATCTTAAAGGCATCCTATTTTTTTATATAAAAGTGTAAAGATCGATAATTTAATTACTGACGTAGAATATATTGGATAAAAATTGTATTTTCCGGGATAGCCAGCATTCAGATGAATACAACTATTAACTTCATAGCCCAACCTGATACCAAACCGCGTCTGCGGAATGGCCTGCGGTTATTACCTCGCATATTACTTTTTTCACTGCTTACTCCTGCCCTGGCGATAGCCCAGAATAGGGAAGAACTTCGTAACCTGCTCTTTGAGCCCGTACTGATAACACATACAGATGCGCAGGAAGGTGCTGAATACGAGGCAGGCGAGGTCTATGAACTGACAGTACTGCCAGGGGGTGAAAAAGCAGGCCCGGTTTCTGTCTACCTGTTGAACCAGGCCTTGCAACAAACCGAAGAGTTGGCATTTACCAACTCCAATTCCATTAATGACTACGAGGAAAGAATTAAAGACCTCGAGCTTGACGGAGGTGCATACGAACCGGCGCTTACCCAGGAGATGCTATCCGTTGGTTCCCTTTACCAACAACAGGGCGATCATCTCGCCGCCCTGGAGTTCCTTGACCAGGCCCTGCACATCAACAGGGTAAACCTGGGGCTGTTCAATCTGGAACAGGAAGAGATTATTGACCAGAAAATTGCCAGCCATGTCGCCCTGGGAGACCTGAGAGCGGCTGACCTGCAGCAGGAATACCTGATGTACATTAAGCGTAAAGCTTATGGCAGTACCAGTGTAGAGCTGCTTCCTGCTCTTTCCGAATATGCCGACTGGAATATTTTTGCTTTTGACTCGCGCCTGGCATTGGACCCCACCCAGAGTTATGCCGCCGATTCAAACATCTACCAGGAAGATACTGTAAACAACTCTATTGGTGAGGATGATTTACGTTCAGTGCGCCTGTTAAATGCTCAAAATATCTACAGAACTATTCTGAATATCATTTTGAGCAACTACGGCCTGCAAGATCCCCGTTTACTTGATATAGAAAAGAAGCTGGCCCTGACCAATTATTTCTTTGCCACTAACCTTGATGTCAAGTCAGATGTCTATAGCGGTAAAACTTCTTCACTGGCTTTGAACTCTTCACAGGGCTTCTACGAAATGTCCCGGGTTTCTTCCAACTCGATGGGTTACAGGCATGGCCGTGAAGCACTTGAGCGTCGGCTGGAATATATGCTCAAAATGGAGGGCGTGTCCGACATGGATATCGCAAGAGCGAGAATAGACCTCGCTGACTGGTTATTGCTCTTCAAGAAAAGAACCGCAGCGTTAACGCTGTACCAGGAAGCCTATGATGCACTTTCAGCCGCTGAGGATATCTACAGGGATGAAATCGATGCCCTGTTCAGTCCTGATCTGCCGGTAACTATTCCTACTTTTATAGATTATCGGTATACCAGGGAATCTCTGGGTATTCCAGGACACATTCCCCTCGAGTACCAGGGGTGGATAGACCTGGGTTACAGAATTAATCGTTACGGCAAGCCTCAGGATGTAGAGATTCTCGGTCAGAGTGAAAACACAACAGAACCTATATCTTCGCGACTCTTGAGACAAATCAAGAGCTCCACTTCATACAGGCCACGAATTACTGAAGGAACACTCGTTGAAATGGACAATATTGAAGCGAGATATTATTACAGTTACTGATCAGAAAACTTGAAGAGTGTAATTTCAGACATAAAAAAGGCCGGGGTTCACCCGGCCTTTTCTTTTCTCTTTTTCGTACTGGTAATCTAAAAAATTTAGACCAGCTTGTAGCCCAGATCAACCAGAGGCATTTTCCTGATACGTTCACCAGTTGCGTTATAGATAGCATTGGTAACCGCAGCCAGAAGAGGCGGCATTGAAGGCTCGCCCGCACCTGTTGGTGGGAACTCTTCAGGCTCCAGGAATGCAACTTCCAGTTCCGGTGCCTGCGGCAAACGCAGAAGCGGATACTGATGGAAGTTTTGCTGCTGGATTACACCATTTTCAAATGTAATCTTGCCGGTAAACAGCTGGCTAAGGCCATCAATAATGCCCCCTTCCATCTGGTTTTCAGCACCACTTAAGTTATGGATGAAACCAAAGTCAGCTACAGCCCATACCTTGTTCACTTTCACTTCCTTGTTGGCGCTAACAGTAACGTCAGCAACCTGGGCCACGTAACCACTATGGCAGAAGTAGAAAGAAAGACCTTTCGCACGACCTGGTTCATCTGAACCCTGCTCGTATCCGGAAAGCCTTGCTGCTTCTGCAATAACATTGGCGGCACGGCCAGTATGCATTGACTGCGGGTTTTCAGGATTGGTAAGACGCGGCTCTCCAAGTGTATCCATAAGGAAATCCACATGGCTCTTGCCTGAAGCGACTGCCAGTTCATGCATGAAGCTCTGGAATGTAAAAGCAAAGGCATTGGATGATGGTGCGCGCATTGGCCCGGTTGGAATGGCATTGTGGAACATGGTTTGAGTCAGTTTCACATTGTCAGTGACATCCATTGGGAAAACACTTGGGTTCAAGTCTGCACTTGTCATAGGTGCCTGGTCATTACCTGTAGAGGTAATGAAGTGATCTTTCCATGCTGTCAGGTTGCCTGAAGCATCAAGGCCTGCAGAATAGGAATGGAAGCCGCCAGGGCGGAAGTAGTCTCCGCTCATGTCATCTTCACGGGTCCACTGCAGCATGATGGGTACACCTTCCATACGACGGGCAATCGCTGCCACTTCGAATACATAGTCAGAAGCCAGCTTACGGCCAAAACCACCACCGATACGGGTCTGATGCAGCACGGAATTTTCTGCTTCAATACCAAGTAGGACAGCAGCACCAGTTTCGGCACTCTGTGGAATCTGTGCAGGCGCCCAGATTTCAATCTGACCGTTTTCATATCTTGCTGAACAGCATTCTGGCTCAAGCTGCGCATGGCTGACATAGGGATACTCGTAGAAAGCAGACACCACGGTTTCAGCATTCTGCAATACACCTTCAGCGTCACCCTTATCGGCACTAACCTGAGTAGCATTTGGACCAAAGCCCTGTGAAACCATTAATGGTTCACCATCCTGCTCTGCCAGTGCATAGGCCCGTTCGACCAGGTCATCCCATGAAGAAGTCTCAGCGCTGCTGAGATCCCATTGAATTTCCAGTTCGCGTTTTGCCTTGATAGCAGCCCAGGTAGATTCGGCTACAACAGCAACACCACTGAACATATCGCCACCACCAGGGTTGAACATTTTGGGGTTACCGAATTCATCAATGATGAAAGCATCAACAATGCCTGGCATGGATTTGATGTGATCTTCATTAAAAGACAGAGCCCTGCCGCCAATCTGTGGAGACTTGGTGTAAGTGGCAAATAACATGCCTTCCTTGCGGGTATCAGCACCAAACAGCGGCTTGCCGGTAACGATGTCGTGATTATCAACACCTGTAAAACGACGGCCAAGCAAGGTGAATTGATCCTGTGTTTTCAGCGTCAGCGAATCAGGAGCAGGCACTTCCATAGTGGCTGCCAATTCAGCAAATTCACCATAACCCCATTCACGATCTGAAGTGGTGTGGACAACTTTGGTTTCGCTGGTAGAAAGTTCGGAAACAGGAATATTCAATTGCTGGGAAGCTGCAGCGAGAATCATGGCACGTGCAGTGGCACCTGCCTGACGATGACCCATCCAGTTCATTGGTGTGGAAAGCGAACCGCCAGCGAACTGAGGACCATACTTGGATGCATCAATATCAGCCTGGACAACATCTACGTCTTCCCAGGCACAATCCAGTTCTTCCGCAATAATCAGGGGAAGACCTGTTTTGATACCCTGCCCACATTCTGGGTTCTTGGAAAAAATGTTGATGCGGCCATTTGGCTGAATCTGTACATAGGGGCTTAACGTGCTGAGCTCAGCTGAACCTGACTGTGCACTGGCTTTCGGGCTGCCAATGGCAAGACCAAGAACCAGACCACCACCGGCAATACCGGAAAGTTTGAAAAATTCACGACGGCTGACATCGGGAATACCGACATCCATTTTTGAACCACCAGCAAGTTCCTGGAAGAAATTCGGCAGTTCCGGGGAGAGAGGATTGTCTTTGATCAGTTTCATGCTGTCTCTCCTGCTTTTTCAGTTGCCGGGGCAGCATCATAAAATGCAGTACCATTCATCTTGGCAGCAGCATTTTTGATTGCCTGGCGAATACGAGTGTAAGTCGCACAGCGACAGATATTTCCTGACATCGCTGCATCGATTTGTGCATCGCTTGGATTTGAGTTTGTGCTCAACAACGCCGTTGCACTCATGATCTGGCCAGCCTGGCAGTAACCACACTGAGGCACATCGATCTCAATCCATGCTTCCTGAACAGGGTTCAACGACCCATCTTCAGCAGCAAGACCTTCGATAGTAGTGATTGCCTGGTCAGTCAGGTTGCCTACTGGAATCTGGCATGAGCGCACTGGTGCGCCATCCAGGTGTACTGTGCATGCGCCACACTGGGCGATACCACATCCATATTTAGTGCCTACCAGGCCGAGCTCATCACGTAATACCCAGAGCAGCGGAGTGGAGGGATCGATCTCACCGATGTCCATTGTTTGACCATTGATGTTTAAAGTTGCCATAACAATTCCCTTGGTTTTTTAAAGTGTTTCTAAAAAATTCGTTTGCTTGTTTAATTCAGTTATTCAGACAGCTTTTTATCCAAGCTGTGTATTCAATCTTGCCTGTTGGAACTTACCAGTAAATCCCCGGTGAACCCGGGAGAAAGCCTGGAAAAGGGGACTCAAAGTAAACCACTGAATAGCAAGAATCAAGTAGTTCAGCCTGGCACTCCGATGAGGAATAACGCCACCTTTTAAGAACCTGAAAAGTATACCCCAAGGAATTCGGAATTACCCTACGACAAATATGAAAAAACCTCGAATTTCCGGCACTATGGCGCTAGCTGGATGTCCGTTCTGGCTAATAACACTGAATCGCCATTTGCAGGAAAAATTTCAGTCACAAATGACCCTTGCCTTGAATAAATACACTCTTGAAAAAGGTAAATCAGATCCAGGGCAGGCAAAATCAGGGAAAAATTATGTTTGTAAGCACTAACATATCTTTTATGGCTTTAATTAAAAGGCTTTCAGGCATCCCCTTTGGAGTCCCCAGGTGAAGCGCACAGTCTTTAATACCCCCATTATTACCCCTGTTTTCCGTTTCCTGGGTTGGTTATGGCTAAAATCAACTGGCTGGAAAGTGAAAGCAGAACACATTCCCTCTCCTCCATTTGTTTTTATTGGCGCTCCACACACCAGCAACTGGGACTTTCCCCTGATGATCTCGGCAATTCTGGTGCTTCGAATTGATATCCGATGGATGGGCAAGCATTCCCTGTTTCCACCCGTGATGGGAAGCATCATGCGGTGGATGGGCGGCATACCCGTGAACAGGTCCAAGGCACATAACATGGTTTCCAGAATGGCAGGCATGCTGAAAACCCAGCAGGACACTATCCTGTGCATTCCACCTGAAGGCACTCGCAGTAAGGTCAGGGAGTGGAAAACAGGGTTTTACTACATAGCCCGGGAAGCCCAGGTGCCTATACTCATGGCTGCTATTGATGCAGAAAACCGGGAATTAAAATTGCTTGGAGAATTCAGGGCAAGTGAAGACGTTGATTCTGACATGGTCAGGATCAAGGCACATTACGAAGGTCTCAAGGGGATCAATCCCGAAAACTTCTGAAGCGCTCTTTGCTTACTTTTTGCTTACTTTGCGCCTTTACCAGACTTGCCGGCAAGGGCTTTGACTTCCTTGTAGCGAAAACAATCCCTGGTATGGTCATTGACCATGCCGGTGGCCTGCATATGGGCATACACGATGGTAGGGCCCACGAAACTGAACCCTCTTCTTTTGAGATCTCTTGAAATTTGTTCTGCAAGGTCTGTCTTGGCCGGCAAGTCTTTCATGCTTTTCCAGGTATTCTGAATCGGCGTGTTGTCGACGAATCCCCAGATATATTTATTGAATGTGCCAAACTCCTCACGGACACGAATAAACGCCTGGGCATTCTTGACTGCTGCGTTGATCTTCAGGCGGTTACGTATGATGCCAGCGTCATTAAGCAGTTTGTTTATTTTTGGCTTTCCGTATCCAGCCACCACGTTGTAGTCAAATCCATCAAAGGCTTGCCGAAAGGCCTGCCTTTTTTTCAATACAGTTATCCAGCTCAACCCGGCCTGCATTCCTTCCAGTACCAGGAATTCAAACAGTTTTTTGTCTGTATGCAGTGGAACACCCCATTCCCTGTCGTGGTACTTGTGATAAAGCGGGTCGTCGCCTGCCCAGGCGCATCGGGTTATTGGCATAGCCTTATCCTTTGGAAAAATACTGTCAGGGATTAATTTGAAGCTGTCCCATCATGCCGACCTCGGCATGATCGAGTATATGGCAATGGTACATCCAGGTGCCCGGACGTTCATCAAAATGTACGGCAAGTTTTACTTCCGTATTCACAGGAATATCTACCGAGTCTTTCCACTCCGGAACACGATCTTCATCGAGCACCTGAAAGAAATAGCCGTGCAGGTGAAAAGGGTGATTGAACTCTGTGTCATTGCGAACATTCCAGATATGGGTTTCACCGACACTGGCTTCGATAGGACGCACATCCCTGTAAGGTATTCCATTGATACCCATTTCCACTGAACCATCCTCTGGAAAGTCTATGGTCAGATCAATCAACAATTCTTTCGCATCACTGGTATCAATTGGCTCTATTGTGCGCAGGGCATAGGGAATTTCTTCCGGTTCAACTTCAGGTAGATCAACCGTTTCTATCGCCATTATGTTTTCTGAAAAACGGTTGAATGTGCTGCCATAACCCCTGTCGGTGGGAATCCAGCGCAGCCAGTCCTGTGTTCCCGGCTCATCTCCAGGCGTGAAGACGAAATCAACCCGTTCGGAAGGCACCAGTTTGATTTCATCCACCAGGTCTGAATGTTCAGCCAGTCCATTGTCACCGCCCAGTTTCACCATGGGCCGTCGCTTGTAACGAATTGTGTAATACCTTGTCCGGGCCGCATTTATAACCCGCCAGCGCTGCTGCTTGCCTTTTCGGACTTTCAGTGTGGGCTGAACTTTGCCATTGACCAGGATAATTCTGCCTTCGCGGCCAAACAGGTCGCTGAATGCTCCGCCTGAGTCCGCAGGAAAAAACTGGCCATCTTCATCCAGGCTCATATCTGAAAAAACCAGAACAAGTTCATCACCAAACTCCGGTGGATCTTCAGGATCTTCAACCACGATAGGTCCATACATACCCCAGCCCACCTGTGCCGCAGAATTAATATGCGGGTGGTACCAGTAGGTCCCCGCATCACGAAGAATAAAGTCGTAGGTAAACTCACCACCGGCGGGCACTGGATCTTGTGTGACACCTGGCACGCCATCCATATTGTTGGGCACCCTGACACCGTGCCAGTGTATAGACGTTGAATCAGGCAGATTGTTTCTGAAATGAACAATCAACCTGTCCCCCACTTTTGCTTTTATCATCGGCCCCGGCAAAACCCCGCCATAAGTCCAGACAGGAGTCGTTGTTCCCGGAACGATTTCCATGTCAGTGATTTTGGCTTCGAGATTAAATTCAAGGATGTTGGGATCTGGATTAATATCTTCCGGAATCGTCAGTGCCAGATCGTCATCCCAACCGTCAGGTTGCTCGACTAGAGACGCGCGAACCTTTTCAGAAAAAGATTCTTGCCCCATGTCCATGGCGCATCCGCAAATAAAACACATGGCAGCCAGGCTCATGAATATCTTACACAGTTGAGTTTTCATTGATCACATTCTATAGAACGCATTTCAATAGCCTGTTTGATTTGTAACAACTTTGTAAGTACAAAGCCCAATAGCAGTCAGGTGGGTTCTATTTTTTTAAGCTGGCGAAGTACAGAAATCCAGGCACCGACAATGCCCAATCCCCCGGCAGTCACCAGCAGGGCCAATGCATTACTTGCATTCAATCCTGTCAGTGAAAAATCATTCCCATAAAGCACCAGCAGTTGAGACAGCGGGCCGGATAAAACAGTGAACGCCAGTAAAATCAGGAAAATGGCAACCAGACCGCCCCCTACACCATACCAGATACCTGTATAAAGAAAGGGCCTGGCAACATAGGCATCTGTTCCACCAATCAGCTTCACTAACAGGATTTCATCCCGCCGGTTTTCAATGGCGAGTCTTACGGTATTGCCAATAGCCAGAATGACACCAAGCCCAAGCAACAGCGCAAGTCCGGTTGTCACCCTTTCCGCAAATCCAAGAATGGCAAAAAGTCGCTGGATCCACTCCAGGTCTACCTGGGCTGAATCCACATCAGGCCGGGATTCCAGTTCCGTTGCCAGCAACGGCAGTGAGGTCAGATATTCACTTCCCGGGGTGACGATGAGCAGGGGTGGAAGGGGGTTTTCATCAAGACCTTCCAGGGCATTTCCAAAACCCGAGCTTTCCTGGAATTCATCCAACGCCTGTTCTGCGGTAATCACAATGACCTCTGACACCTCAGGCATCGCCACAATTTCTGCCCTGCTGTTTTCCAGGGCTTGCTGATCCAAATCCATTTGCATGAAAAGAGAGATATTGCCGGCCTCATCGAGATTGCCATTTAACTGCTGCATGTTTTGCAGAAACAGTAACAGGCAAACGGGTAAGGCAAGGGCAATACCAATGACCGACCACGTCAGCAGACTTGAGCCGGGTTCAGCGAGCAGTCTCCAAAGACTGTCCACGGCCACTTCCTGGTTTTGCTGAAACCAGCTTCGTTGTTTCGGGGCTTTCCGCCTTGAATTTGTGGAGGAAGCGGGCTTTTTGCTCATGATGTCCGCCCCTGCTGCACCAGGCGGCCCTGGTCGAGTGTCAGCACATGGTGTTTGGTGGTATCAATGAGACCCAGGTCATGGGTCGCAACCAGGACGCTTGTTCCTACCTGGTTGAACTGGTGAAACAGGTCCATGATTTCAGCGGACAGTTCAGGATCCAGGTTACCTGTGGGCTCATCGGCCAGCAAAAGCACCGGCTTGTTTACCACAGCCCTGGCAATGCCAACACGCTGCTGTTCACCCCCCGAAAGCGCAATCGGGTTCTGGTTTTCTTTTTTCAGGAGGCCGACTTTGTCGAGGGCTGCCCGTACACGCCGGGAAGCGTCGTCGTTACTGTACCCGGCCACTAACAGCGGTAATGCCACATTGTCGAAGACAGTGCGATCAAATAACAGCTGGTGATCCTGGAATACAACGCCGATATCCCGACGGAAAAAGGGAAGCTGACGTCTTGAAAGACGGTTCAGGTTCTTGCCGTTGACAATAACCTGCCCGCCACTGGCTTTTTCCATGCGCATGACAAGTTTAAGCAATGTGCTTTTGCCGGCGCCGGAATGGCCGGTAAGAAAGGCAAATTCCCCTGCTTCAAGCTCAAAACCAACATTGAGCAAAGCTTCATGTCCGCCAGGATAACGCTTGCTGACACTGTCAAACTTGATCATGGAGAAGGGATGATTATTCCTTGGCCTGGTCAACCAGCTTGTCGTTGAAAAGGGCAGCAACAAACTCGCTGGCAACGAACGGCCTGAGGTCTTCGGCTTTCTCGCCAATACCAATAAACCGGATCGGGAGACCAAACTGGCGGGCTATCGCAAATATCATACCCCCCTTTGCTGTTCCATCGAGCTTGGTAAGGGTGATGCCTGAAATATTCACGGCCTTGCCAAAGTTTTCTGCCTGGCTTAAACCGTTTTGTCCGGTGCCGGCATCAAGCACCAGCATAATTTCCTGTGGAATATCCTCGTCCAGTTTTTTCAGGACTCGTATTACCTTTTCCAGCTCCTGCATAAGGTTGTCCTTGTTATGCAGGCGACCGGCAGTGTCAGCTATAAGAACATCCACATTTCTGGCGCGGGCTGATTCATAGGCATCGAAAATGACCGAGGCACTGTCGGCACCAGTATGCTGGGCAACCACGGGCACCTCGTTACGATCCCCCCATTCCTGTAATTGTTCCACAGCTGCAGCCCGGAAAGTGTCTCCTGCAGCAAGCATGACCGAAAGATTCTGGTCCTGGAAACGCCTCGCAAGCTTTCCAATTGTGGTCGTTTTACCAACGCCGTTTACACCCACCATCAGAATGACAAAGGGTTTCCCTGACTGGACGGGTTCCAGGGGTGCTTCGCATTCCGCGAGGATTTTCTGCAGCTGTTCCTGGAGCGCTGTATAAAGCGCGCCAGAATCCTGAAGCTGTTTTCTTTTAAGACTGGCAGTAAGCTCATCTATAATTGCTGTTGTGGTTTCAATGCCCACATCAGCCACCAGCAGATGATTTTCCAATTCCTCCATCAGGGCAGCATCAATTGTCTTTTTCCCCGACAACAGGGTCGCCAGTCCCTCGCCAAGATTGCTGCGGGTTTTTGACAGACCGGACTTCAGACGGCCAAACAGTGAGCTACTGTCTGTGTCCTGGCTGTCTTTTTCCTGGGGTTTTTCCGGCTGATCGGCTTTCTTTTTGCCAAATCCAAACATGGGAATACTTCTGAGCTGTAGTGATTAAATGAAGGTGATTCAAGGCTGGCTATGCTATCAGCACTCTATCTGCTATACCACAGGAATTCTGGCACAATGCGCATCAGTGGACAGCAGCCCACAGCAGTACAGAGCACTGAACGTATAACTCTTTTTTACCAGAAAATAGTGAACAACCATTCCAATAATAAAAACCAGTTTCGAATAATTGCCGGCAAGTGGCGAAGTCGGAAACTTTCTTTTCCCGGCAGCATCTCCACGCTGCGTCCGACAACAGACCGGATAAAAGAAACTGTGTTTAACTGGCTGCAGATGGATTTGCCCGGCGCCAATTGCCTGGATCTTTTTGCGGGTAGTGGTGCGCTCTCTTTTGAAGCCAGCTCACGACTCGCAGAGTCTGTTACATGCATAGACAGCTCGCCCGATGCGACAAACAGAATAAAAGAGAACTGCGAGTTGCTTCAATGCGACAACATTAATGTCATCAAGGCAGATGCACTGCAATGGTTAAGCAGGCAATCGGACCAGTATCAGTTTGATATCGTGTTTGTTGACCCGCCCTTTTCAGAAAACATGCTTGACCAATGCGTTCAACTTCTCGAATCAGGAAACTGCCTTGCTCCAGACGCATTGATCTATATTGAATCAGGGACGCCTCTGGATGATCTTGAAGTCCCCGATGAATGGGAGCAGTTAAAAAACAGTAAAGCAGGCCAGGTTTATTTTGGTGTATATAAAAGGATAATCCGATAGACTGGAAACCCTTTTATTCAGAGTAGTTTTGATGCTTGTTTCTCATAGAATCGACCATGAAAACAAAGTAATCATTACGACCTTTGCTCCAGAGGAAGTTGATCTCAAGCTTTTCTACGACGCATTCTCCAAGTACCAGGAGGAATTGAGATTTCTGCCCGACTTCCAGAAATACCACGAGATGGTGGATTTCAGGCCAATTACCAGCATCAACATCACCGCGGCCGAATTAAAAGAGTTTGGCAGTCTTACTCTGGAAAGCGACCACCAGGTAGATGTCACAAAACTGGCCTTGCTGGTTGATTCCAAACCGGCATTCACGCTGGCAAAGGTGTACGAAATGATCAGGAACTTCAGCCCCGCCTCAAAAAAGCAGGTGAAAGTATTCAAGGATATGGATAGCGCTATGAAATGGCTGACCCCCAACAGTAAAGACCTGCTGGAAAATCCTGCCTGAATTACTCCCGGTAAAAAACGAACTCGATTTCCACGGCCGCACCCAGGGGCAACGCTTTTACGCCCACTGAACTCCTGGCAGGCGGTGGTACATCCACCGAATCAAACAGGGCTTCCCACGCCGCATTGAATGCCGAAAATTTTTCAAAGTCAGCGGCAAAAACCCTGGCAAAAGCCAATTGTTCCCAGCCCAGGTCAAATTCACTCATCAGCAACTGCAGGTTTTCCAGAATTTTCTCTGTTTCCTTCCCGATCCCGCCTTCGACCAGCTGACCCGTATCGTTATCCAGGGCTATCAGTCCACTGCAATAATAGTGTGGTCCAGCCTTGACCATCTGGGTGTATTTGAATTTGGGTGGAACCAGTTTTTTTGATTCCAGATGTTCAACCATGACAGCCTCCTACCTCTATTTAAAACCGTCAAAAAACCAGGTTGTAAAAAACAATACCAAGCACCAGCGTGACTCCAAACTTCAACATGATCATCCAGCCTGTGAATAAATGGTTTTTATTCAACACTTGGAGCTCTTCGCGCGTGATCGCTTCAGGAATAACCCAGCCAACAAAGAGTGCAGTGAGCAGCCCGGTAACCGGGAGCATGATATTGCTTGTCAGATAATCGAATAAACCAAAAAAGGTCTGCTCGATCCCTGCAAAACCAAGCGGATGAAAACCCGACAGGGTATTGAGTGACAGCACCGACAACAAACCGATGACCCAGATGACAAGTCCGCTGACTATGGCCGCTTTCTTTCGTGACCAGCTGTCCTTGCTGGTAAGCCAGGCTACTGGCACTTCCAGCATGGAAATGGATGATGTGATGGCAGCAAAGGCCAGCAGAATAAAAAACAGGGACCCGAATATCAGACCGCCAGGCATATTGCCGAACGCCAGGGGGATGGTTTCAAAAACCAAGCCAGGACCACCGCTGGCATCAAGACCGTAAGCAAACACAATGGGAAAAATGGCGAGCCCTGCCAGAAGGGCGACAATGGTATCTGCCGAAACAATGATGGCCGCCGAGTCGGAAATTGAATCACTTCGTTTTAGATAGGAACCATAGGCCATCAGAGTCGTGGCGCCAACACTGACCGAGAAAAAGGCCTGTCCGAAGGCATCAACAATCACTGAAGCATTTAATCGGCTGAAATCCGGTTTAAAGAGATAAGCCACCGCGGCAGAAAACTCCCCGGCCACCATTGCATACCCCACCATCCCCAGCAGAATGATAAATAGCATCGGCATCATATATTTCACTGCCTTTTCCAGGCCGCCGGAAATTCCGTTCGCCGAGATATACACCGTGATGGCCATGAACAGGCTATGGGCTCCAAGGACTGACAACCAGTTACCACTGAATCCGTTGGAAACTGCGGTCGCCTGATCAGGAGATATTTCCTGGAAGCTCCCCATTAAATTCTTAACCGCATAAAAAATAGTTTCACCGCCTATCATGCTGTAATAGGAGAGGATCATGCTGGCCGTAAAGATTCCCATATAACCAATCACGACCCAGAGCGGGCTGGCCTGCGCTTCTATAATCAGTTTCTTAAGCGCATTGGTTGGACAGTCCTGGCCTCTTCGGCCAATCAGAAATTCACCGATAACCAGGGGCAAGGCCAGAAAAAATACCGAAGCAATGTATACAAAAACAAAAGCGCCGCCGCCATTTTCACCGGTGGTATAGGGAAACCGCCAAATATTGGCAAGACCTACAGAAGAACCGACCGCTGCCATGATAAAAAGCCAGCGCGATGACCAGTTTTCGTGTTCATTTTGTTGATGCATGAAAGGATATCCCCGGATTTGGTTTTTATGTGTTTTCTTTTTATCGCCTGGGAGCAAATGCAACGATACCAGATTACCCCGCCCTGTGTACTCCTGCGAATGAAGCTCCCTTGCCCTTGCTGTATAATCGCGTTCTTTCTTCTTACGTTGGAAAACAGGCATGAGAACTGTCGTATACCCTGGCACATTCAACCCCATCACCAATGGTCATACTGATCTTGTAGAAAGGGCGTCGCGAATTTTTGACCGCGTGATTGTTGCCGTGGGCACAAGCAAGCTCAAGTCAACTTATGCGCCTCTTGAAACTCGTGTCGACGTCACAAAGGAAGTACTTTCCCATATCGATAATGTTGAGGTGACAGGTTTTGAAGGCTTGCTCACAGACTTTGTGAAGGAGCAGGGAGCTAATCTCATATTACGCGGCTTGCGCACGGTAGCCGATTTTGAATATGAGTTTCAGCTGGTAGGTATGAACAGGAAACTGGCTCCGGAAATTGAAACAATCTTCCTGGCACCCGATGAAGAGTTTTCCTATATCTCTTCAACTCTCGTCAGGGAAATCGCAGCCTTTGGTGGTGATATTTCCTCATTCGTATCGCCGGCTGTGATCAAAGCCCTGGAGGAATTTTCCTGATGGCATTGATAATCACGGATGAATGTATCAACTGTGATGTCTGTGAACCCGAATGCCCCAACGATGCCATCTCGATGGGAGAGCTTATTTACGTCATTGACCCCGCACGGTGCACTGAATGCGTAGGACATTTTGAAACTTCGCAATGTGTTGAGGTTTGCCCGGTTGATTGCATTCCCCTTGACCCCGATCACAAGGAGTCAAAGGAGGAGTTGATGGACAAGTATCACAAGCTCACGAGTGAAGCCTGATTCAGAAATCCCGACGATCGCTAGCGTCCGAAGGACGGGTCGCAGTCATAGGGATAAATATGTTCCCCGGGTACTTTTCTCCAGGCCATGAATCGGGCCGCTTTCCCCTTGAACACGGCAGGATCTTCTGCAACCTGAAGCAGTGAAAGCACCTGCCCGTCTTCGCTCACTTTAAAACGCTCTACCATGTGAATATCTTCACTGTGGTTAAAACCGTTATTCATAAAAGTGCCTTCAGAAAAATGGGTTGAATCAACAACCAGTTCATCCCCTTCCCAGTGGCCGATTGAATGCCCATTCTTGGAATGCGGAAAGTCATCTCCGGGATGCTCGCGACCGTCCATGAAAATAATGCGCACCATGTCAAAATATTCCATTCTAAAAATGATCATGTCCCGACCCTGATGAATCTCCATCGGAAATGGTGCCTGCATATAAAAAACTGCAGTCGGTGGCATGCAGGTATAACCCACGGTAAATTCAATATCGAAATCATAGTCCGCGATTTCATCAAGTGCTCGCTGGGTTACTTCTAGACCTCCGAAATCTCCTTTTGCCAGTTCGCCGCCGCCGGCATCATCAACAAATATGGCATCTTCCGGCATTTTGTCCATGAGCGCGGATGACGACAGATCGGCACCAAACTGGACTGTCCAGAATCCCGATAGATCAGGAGTGTCAGCCGCCCAGGTTCCTGGCGGGAAGAAAATCAATGTGAATATTAATAACTGTCTTGCGAATGTATTCATACTGTTTTCTTCCTGCTAATCCTGGGACAGGTTAACGCCGGGTTGTGTGGCAAGGATCGAACCATCTGAAAAAGTGACCATTCGAATACGCAGGTAATGATCATCCGCCCTCGCCGGCCAACCGGTGAGCGTGACTTCCTCGCCAACCTTGATGGACTCCCTGGTCCAGCCTCTGCGTCGCAACATGCTGGGGGAATTCGTCTCTGCCCGCCAGGCAACTTCCTGCCCGTCAGTATCCAGCGCTGTCAGCTCAACTACCCCGTGAGGATTGGCAAAGCGGTAACTGGTCACCACCCCGGTTACAGTCACTTCCCCTTCTGGAAAAAAATGAACCGCAAACGAATGATGCGCCGAGACAGAAATTGATATTGTCATCAACGACAAGGTGACGATTACACCCCTGAAGAATTCTTTACTACTTAACTGCATTCCTTGTCCCCCGGTTATGCTGAGAATTTTTAGTCTTAAAAAAAGACTTTTATATTACCCCTGACATGCCGTGCAGTAAACTGTTGAGCGCTGCCCCAGCCTGACTTCTTTGAGAATTCCTTTGCAGACAACACAAGGCTCCCCTCCTCGTCCATAGACTGAAAGCGATTGCTTGAAATATCCCGGTTCGCCATCGCCTCCTGTGAAGTCTCTCAATGTCGTGCCTCCCACCTTGATGGCTTTACCAAGAATTTCCTTGATGACATCTGCAAGCAGGTCATATTTTTTTTGGCTGACCCGGCCAGCTGCTTTGGTCGGCCTGATCCCTGCCATGAAGAGTGCCTCGTTTGCATAGATATTGCCTACTCCCACCACGATATGGCTGTCCATGATAAAAGTTTTGACTGCTGACTTTCGTTTTCTTGACAGCTGAAACAGGAAGTTGCCGTTAAAATCATCCGTCAGCGGCTCCGGACCCAGGTTACACAACAACGGGTGTGTCATTGGATCTTCGGCAATCCAGTGGATACTGCCAAACTTTCGGGGATCTCGATAACGCAGGATGTTGCCACCCTGTAACCTGATATCAACATGGTCATGTTTTTGCACCGGTTGTTCATCAGTGACAATACGAAGACTCCCGGACATGCCCAGGTGTACCATCACGGTGCCATTGGTTGTTTCCATTAGCAGATATTTACCGCGACGGTTAACGGCTTTCACTTTTCTGTTTTTCAGAAGGGCAGGCAGGTCCGCAGGCACTGGCCAGCGCAGCTGACGCTCCCGCAAATCAACCCCGGTAATTTTTTTCCCGAGAATATGAGGCTCAATTCCCCGACGGGTTGTTTCAACTTCTGGTAATTCAGGCATAAGAGGGGCGAATTTGTTTCACTTTAAATCAGTAGTGTTTAGCTATAATGCTGCTGCTTTTGCCATTTTTTTCATGACAGGTGAGGAAAGCAGTATGTTAGGAGCAGGTTCATGATACTGGGTGTCGACACAGGGGGCACCTTTACAGATTTTGTGCTCCTCACATCTTCGCAAGGTACCTGTGATATCGATAAGGTAGTGCAGCTTTCAACTCACAAGGTACTCTCCACACCACAGGCCCCGGAGCAGGCAATTCTACAGGGCATTACGGAAATGGGTATAGCTGAAGCTGTCAGCGCAGGCGATGTCACTATTATTCATGGCAGTACCGTTGCCACCAATGCTGCACTCGAGGGCAAAGGAGCCAGGACAGCATTCATTACCAATACCGGTTTCCGGGACCTGCTGACTATCGGTCGACAGACCCGTCCCGAACTCTACCAGCTTGAAACGCCATTGATACCGCCGCCCGTTCCCCGGGAATTGTGCCTGGAGGTCAATGGGCGGCTGGACAGCAAGGGAAAAGAGCTGGAAAAACCTACCCGGGACTCCCTGAAAGCGTTGGCAGAAACACTGAATTCTATGCGGCCCGACTCTGTGGCAATCTCGCTGCTGTTTTCATTTCTGGATGGGAAGCACGAAGAAACTGTCGCCCGGTTTCTTGAAGAGCAACTCGAATTTTCCCCTTTAATCAGCATGTCGCATGAAGTGCTGCCGGAATACAGGGAATATGAGCGCGGCGTAGCAACCTGGTTGAATGCTTCACTCGGACCATTAGTTAGTAAATACTTACTTAGCTTGAAGGCCTCAACTAGTCGATCCAGGTTATCTGTCATGCAGTCATCCGGTGGCACCATCAGTGCTGACCAGGCAGCCAGGAAATCCGTGAACCTTCTCCTTTCCGGACCTGCAGGTGGTCTGGCCGCTGCCCAATACCTGGCCGGGATAACGGGACACGGTCAGCTCATGACCTTCGATATGGGCGGCACTTCCACAGATGTCGCCCTGCTGGATGGCCAGGTTTCCCTGACCACTGAAGGACAAATCGGCAATTATCCTGTTGCTGTACCCATGGTGGATATGCACACCATTGGGGCTGGCGGAGGATCCATCGCTTACCTGGATGCGGGTGGTCTGCTTCAGGTGGGTCCGCGATCCGCAGGGGCCAGTCCAGGGCCGGCCTGTTATGCAAAAGGCGGTAAACAGGCCACGGTCACCGATGCCAACCTGGTCCTGGGCAGGCTGATTTCGGGAGCATTTCTGGGGGGCAATATGTCCCTGGATATTGAAGCAGCCAGGGCATCTATTGCGCCATTGGCAGAATCGCTGGATTTAACCATTGAAGATGCTGCTCAGGGCATTATTGATATCGCCAATGAACACATGGCCAGGGCGTTAAGGGTGATCTCAGTGGCCAGGGGGCATGATCCCAAAGACTTCAGGCTGTGTTGCTTTGGCGGTGCCGGTGGACTGCATATCTGTGCCCTGGCCGAGGCCATGGGTATGCGCGAGGCCATGGTTCCCATTCACGGGGGCGTGCTGTCCGCAATGGGCATGTTCCTGGCGCCAGCGCAAAGACAGCTTTCCCAGACTCACCAGGTCCTGCTGGAAGCTTTGAAAAAAGAGGTTCTGGAGAAAATTTTTTCCCGCCTTGAAAAAGAAGGAATGCAAGAACTGCAGAATGAAGGCATTCCAGCTGAGGACTGTTATGCACAGCAAAGCCTGGATTTACGCTACGCCGGGCAATCTGCCAGTCTGAATATTCCATTCACTGATCTTGCGCAGTCGGTTGATGAATTCCACCAGACCCACGAACAACGCTATGGGCACCGTCTTCAGAGTGCTGTCGAGCTGGTCAATATCAGGGTTCACGTCAGTGAAAGACAGGATTTACCGGAGCTTGCCAGGCTGCAATCAGGTAAAGGCGAGGTTACGGGTATGTCTGAAACGCAAATCCATGGACTGGCATCCACCGTAGCATTAATCCAGCGGCAACAGCTTGGTGCCGATGATGTGTTTACCGGGCCAGCCCTGGTGCTGGAAACCAATGCCACGACATGGATCTCTCCCGGCTGGATTGCAAAATGTGATGTGTACGGAAACCTGATGCTAAGTAAAAACAGCTGAGCCAATACAGGATTACCACGCCCGGAATCGACAACAATTTCACCCGCTGCATCACTTCTAAGTGTTCAGGACAGATTCAGCATGAAGCAGGCAGAATCACTGCCATTACAAGCTGGGAAAAGCGCCGAAATTTTTCGGCAAAACGGTTGACCTGACCGTCTCTAAGGCGGAGGATAGTTGACCCCGGATTTAACTCTGAATGCCCTGAAACAGGCTGATTCAGCGTTTTTGTGAAAGTCCGGAACGAGTTGGAATTAAATTGAAAATGATAAACATATTATCCACAGTAAAAATGATGATTAAACAGTGTCTGCCAATCCTGATAGGCATATGCGCTGTCTTGGTGGCGGGGTGTTCATCCACTTCAAGCTCTTCCTCGTCATCATCCAGTATGCCAAGCATGCCAAGCTCTTCCAGTTCACCCAGTTCGTCCCCTAGCATGCCAAGCTCGTCACCAAGTTCTTCAAGCTCGCCTAGCATGCCCAGTACATCATCCGGTATGCCCGGTTCACAACCAAGCATGCCCACTGCAAGCTCATCCAGTAGCTCTAGCAGTTCATCTAGCTCTAGCAGTTCATCAAGCTCCAGCAGTTCGCAATCGCAGGGTGAACAAAGCAGTCAGCAGCAAGGTGACCAGCAATCATCACAGGGTGGTGAAACCTCTCCCCAGGTAGCGGGCAGTGAATCGGCCGGCTCACAGAACCAACAGGGTGGTCAGCAATCTTCACAGGGTGGCTTTGAGTCCTCAGGTGATGTGGCAGGCAACCAGGGATCCAATACAGGAAGCGCTTCAAACAGTGGTAATAACAGCGGATTTGAAAGCGGCGGCTCACAAAGTGGAACCAATGGTCAGCAGCAAGGCGGCTTCGAAAGTGCTGGCGGGCAAGCCGGTGGTGGTGATGACCCCTTTGCCGATCTGGCAGAGGGACGCGGCCAGGTGATGACTTCAGCCCAGCGCAGAGCAGCATTGGACGAGCGACTCAATGAAGGCTTTGCAGAATTTGACGGCATGATTCTCGGTGAAAGAGAACGTGTTCAGGCCCAGGCCGATGAAGCAGGCAGCGATGTTATGTCAGCTGGCGGCGGAGGCGGTAGTGGTGGTGAAGGTGATAGCGATGGATTTGAACCCCTGGTAATTGCATCTGGGCCCGATGGCTCAACCGGTGGCGGCATTATTATTGGTGATGAACGCAGGCAGGGTGACTTCGATAATACCCAGGAAGAATCATTTCCTGTTCCCGATGATATTCCTCCCGGTGCAAATGATGATGTCGTTGCCAGGCAGTTGCGGGAGGCCGCCATGCGCGAACCCGATCCGGAATTGCGGGAAGCTTTGTGGGATGAATACCGTGCATACACAGGGCTGAGTACAGAATAGGTTTTCAAGTAATACAGATTGATAAAAGCGTCGTACTTTTATTACACCAACTATTACACCAACATAAAACAGCACGAGTTAGAGATTAGGAAACAGCAAGGTACCTGGCATGAACAAACTGATCCAACCAGTCCTCATTACACTGATGTTAATCGGTGTCAGTGGCTGCGCCACGCAAAACGTAAAAAGCACGACTTTTACCCCGATTGTGAGTGACAACGCCAGCACGCCTGAAGATGAGTTGCTGGATATTGGAATCGCCATTTTCCAGCCTGGTCTGGATGACATTCCACGTAACCGGGAAGAACTGACTTTTTCCGACGTGCGGATGGCAGAAACCTATTTTGCTTCTTACGAACTTGCCCAGGCACTCCAGAATAGCGGTAACTGGGGTGTTGTCAGGGTAATCCCGGGCGATCTGTCCTCTTCCGATCTTGGTATTACCGGCACCATTTTGCAGTCCGATGGCGAGACAATGCGCCTGCATGTGACTATAAAAGATTCAACCGGGAAAACCTGGATAGATCGGGAATACGAAGAAGTTGTCAGCAAGTACAGCTATGACCCACGCATGCGTCGGAGTGAAGATGCATTTCAGGGACTGTTCAACAAAATTGCCAATGACCTGTTCACGTATAAGGAAAACAGCATTGACCGTGAAGATACCCTCACAATCAGGACAGTCTCGCAAATTCAGTTTGCGCGTGATTTTGCTCCCCAGGTTTTTGATGACTACCTCGAGCAGGGACGAGATGGCACATTACAGGTTGCAAGGCTGCCAGCAGAAAACGATCCCATCCTGAATCGTATTGAGGATATCCGGGAGCGCGACTTCCTCTATGTCGATGCGCTGCAGGATTACTATTCCAATTTCGTTCGGCAAATGGAGATTCCTTACACCGAATTCCGCCGTATGAGCTATGACGAAGTCTTGAAAATGGATCGTCTCGCGGCTGATTCACGCCGAAACATGGTCATGGGTGTTGCCGCCATTCTCGGTGGCCTTGCTGCTACGCAAAGTAATAACGCAGCCGCTTATTATTCATCACCGGTTATCCTCGCCAGTGGCGGTTGGCTGATCAAGGATGCTTTCTCCAAGGGCGATGAACGCCAGCTTCATGTGGAGGCCCTGGCAGAATTGGGTAACTCCCTCGAAGCGGAAATTGCACCCCAGACCATTGAACTCGAAGAACGCACCATCACCCTCACCGGCTCTGTGGAAGCACAATACGATCAGTGGCGGGAACTGCTCGCTGACATTTATGCCAGCGAAGTCGGGGAGGCAACAAGCTCGGATTTATAGTGCCAGCCGAGTGCGGGCGACAGGTATCACTGCCAGTCGCCCTTGCTGGTTGCTAGCAGTTAACTGTTCGAGAGCTACAATCCATGTCAGATTCAGATTCAGAAAAAATCACACCCGCGGATATCAATCTTTCCGTCGCCAGGCCTGTACCTGAGCAACAGGGTGAACCTGAAACTCCAGCACTTGGTGTTGAAGAGCTCAGGCGTTCAGATGAAGAAAAGAAAAAACAGTCCAAGATTCTAGCCGGCATTTTTGTTCTTCTTCTTGTTCTTGTCGGTGGCGTGGTTTTTGTTTTACCCCGTTTTATTTCTCCACCGGAACCCTCGACCACCAGCGTCGTTCTCGTCAGTCCTGCACCTGGTGCAGCAGCGCCTGCAAATCAGGTATCACCATTCGATGAAGCACAGAAACTGCGCCAGCGTGAATCTGCGCAGAATGTACTGGCAGAGTTGCTGGACTTACAGGAAACACTTGAAGACAAAGAAGTAGAAACCTGGGCATCACTGGAATTCAACAGGGTTTTTGAATTGGCCGCCATTGGTGATGAGGCTTACCGCGGTCAGGAATTTATTACTGCCGAGGAATACTACCTGCAGGGTCTGAACATTCTTCAGTCACTTGAAGCCAGTCTGCCTGATGTTTTTGCCAGTTACATGGCAGCGGGCGATCAGGCCATCCTGGATGGCAACCCGGAACTTGCAGAGGAGTCTTTCAACATTGCAGTGCTGATTTCGCCTGACAGTGATGAAGCTATTACCGGGTACGATCGCTCCCAGCGTCTTGCCCAGGTGCTGGAGGTTATCGCCGAGGGACAAAGCCTGCACGAAGGCGGCCAGTTTGAACAGGCCAGTGAAAAATACCGGGAAGCACTGGATATCGATCCGGTTCATGTCGGCGCTCTGTCACTGCTTGAGCAGGCCAGTACAGATATCCTGGACCGAGATTTTTCAAATGCCATGTCCGCCGGTTTCAATGCGCTTGCTGCCGGCAATCCACAGCAGGCTGAAACCGCTTTTCGTGAAGCACTGGTACTGAAACCGGAATCTGCTGAAGCCAGCTCGGCACTGGAACAGACTCTCAGCCAGATGACAATGGCTGCCATCAATATTCACCTGGATGCAGCAGCTGAAAATGTAGCCAATGAACAATGGCAACTGGCATTGAATGAATATGATGCTGCGCTGGAAATTGATCCCAACCTGGTCACAGTTCGAGAAAGCCGCAGTGAAGCTAACAGCAGGAATAACCTGGACAAGTATCTTGAAACTGTTAACGACGACCCTTTGCGACTTGCAGAAACCAGCGTTTATCAACAGGCTGTTGGCATATACAACGAGGCAGTAAAAATCACCGGCAACTGGCCAAGACTTGATGGGCAGCTTGGCACGTTACGCAGCTTCCTGGAAAGGGCTACGGAACCCGTTGCTGTGAATCTGCAGTCAGATGGCCTTACTGATGTGACTGTTTACCAGATCGGCAACCTTGGTCTGTTTACCAACCAGACACTTAACCTGACACCGGGAACTTATGTGGCTGTCGGCGTTCGCGAAGGATTCAGGGATGTCAGGGAAGAATTTGTCGTGGGTTTCGACGGGCAGGCCCCCGTCATTACCGTGCAGTGCGTGGAAGAAGTCCTCTAGGGCCACACGGAAATCCTGATGTCTGACGATAAACTCAATAATCCTGCTGATGAAAACCAGGGCGTTAATGATCCCATTAAGCCTATCGATTTCACGCCCGTTGACGGTTCTGAAAAAAAATTCAGTTTTCGGTTAAGCCCCGTAAAAATCGTTTTATCGCTTCTATTGATGGTTTTTGCAGGAACAGCATGGTTTGTGCTTTCTGCCCGCTCCGTATATATAGATGTGACACCTGGCACCAGTCTTGTCAGCGTCAACCATCCGATGGCTGTAAAAATAGGTGGCCGTTATCTGGTACTCGAAGGTGACTTACCGATCACAGTTACTGCCGACGGTTACTTCGACCTGGACACCAGTCTGACTGTATCGCAAGAACAGGCGCAAAATTTTGTTATCGACATGCTGCCACTGCCGGGCATCCTGACAGTGACAACAGAAAGTCTTGAAGGTGCCACTGTCTCTATAGATGGTGAGGTTGTTGGCACAACGCCGCTTGTTGATCTTGAAGTGGCTGCCGGCGAACACCTGGTTGAGATTACATTGGACCGTTACGAAACCTTTCTGAACAACCTGGTTATTGAAGGCCGCCAGGTTCGTCAGGGGCTGGATGTTGAATTGCTTCCCGCCTGGGCCAATGTGGGTTTTGCTACAACACCTGCCGGGGCAACCGTTTCCGTCGATGGCAATGATATTGGTGAAACTCCGCTGTTGGCAGAAATAATGGAAGGCTCCCACGAAATTCTCATCAAGCTGACGGCTCACAAGATCTGGACTGACAATATCGATGTACTTGCCCGCGTGGACATGGTCTTGCCTACAGTTGAACTGGAGCAGGCTGACGGTCTCGTACTGCTGCAGTCAACGCCATCCAATGCCAACGTGACTCTTAATGGCACCTTTGCAGGGCAGACGCCACTGGAGTTCAGTGTGACACCGGGTACTACCCATGAACTGAGCTTTTTCCTTAATGGTTACGAAGAAGCCCGTCGCACAATTACAACGAGGCCGGAAGAAGAAACATCCCTGCATGTCACCCTGGACCCCATTACCAGCTCGGTAGAGATTAGTGCTGTTCCATTTGACGCCGAACTTTTTGTCAACGGCGAGCCCATGGGAAATGCCAACCAGACTATTGAATTGATAGCCGCAACACAGTTGCTTGAAATCAGACGTGAAGGCTATGTCACGTATGAAACTGAATTCGTTTCCAGACCGGGACTGGAACAAAAGCTGGAGGTGTCACTGAAGACCCTTGAGCAGCAAAGACTGGAATCCATCAAGCCATTTATCACCAATGCTGCAGGCCAGACAATGAAGCTGGTATACCCGGACGGCTTCCAGATGGGTGCGTCCAGGCGCGAACCAGGCAGGCAGGCCAATGAGACCATTCGTAATATCAAGCTGACACGCCCCTATTACATGTCATTGATGGAGGTCAGCAATGCCCAGTTCGCCATGTTTGACAGTGAACATTCTTCCGGCGTCATTGAGGGTAGGACTCTCAGTAATAATAACCAGCCAGTTGTCAGGATTACCTGGGATCAGGCCGCCAGGTTCTGCAACTGGCTGAGTGCCCAGGAAGGACTTGAGCCTTTTTATACGGTGGAAGGTGATACCGTCACCGGCTTCAATCCTGAAAGCACCGGCTACCGTTTACCGACAGAATCCGAATGGGCATGGTCGGCACGAGTCCAGGAAGATCCCAACAGTCTCCTCAAGTTTCCCTGGGGCCCTGTGATGCCGCCGCCAGCGAATCATGGCAACTATGCCGATATTTCAGCCGGTGTCTTTCTCGGCAGGATTATTGCTGATTACAACGATGGCTACCTGGGAACAGCGCCAATAGGCAGCTTCCCTCCCAATGCCAATGGTTTTTTTGATATGGGTGGTAACGTAGCCGAGTGGGTTCATGATTACTACGGAGCAACAGGACAGATTGGCGGTCGTGAAGAAGTCGATCCTCTTGGCCCTGCAGAAGGCACTTACCATGTGATCAGGGGCTCAAGCTGGGCGCATGGCACACTGACAGAGTTGAGACTTTCGTTCCGCGACTACAACAATGAACCCCGGGACGATGTTGGTTTCCGGGTAGCCCGTTACCTTGAATAGGTATTGGTTTTGAGAAAATTTTTTTTACTGGTCATGGCATGTTTGTTTGCAACTGTTCTGCATGGTGCTGAAGAAAATGCCAATGCGGAAGAAACGGCGACTGCAGAAGAAGAGTCATTACCCGTCTCCCTGGATGACGAAGAAGCTCTACAGGAAGAAGAAAGCAATGAAACAGCAAGGGACGAAAATTTCGTCCCTACTATTCGAATTACAGAGGATCTGCCCGTGGCATTTCCTGTAGACATATAAAGGATAACCAGACAAGGCAACCCTTATGAAACATCAAGGCATAGTTTCCGATTTTATTTACCAGGTTTTTGCGCTGATCATTGCCGTGATCGTTGTGCACGCAGTGTATGTGGCTGTTATACGGCCTGAAGCTGATGCCATCATGGAACAGCAATCCATCCTGCAGGAAGCGGATCCTGAATACGTAGCAGAACGCTCTTTGTATGTAGTCATGCGTGATTTCGAACAGGAGACCTGTATCATTCTGATGTTGTGGGCCATGTCCATCATCGGACTGAAGGTCTACCGCAACAGAAATGAAAACCGCCTGCTGCAGCGTTCCCTGCTTAACCTTTCCGAAGGCATGAGTATTCTGCCGGAAGATGCGCGGGATTATGCCCGGCCGGTTCAGGCCCTGCCTGCTGAAGAAAGGGAGTTTCTTCTACCGCGCGCCCTGCTGGGCGCTTTGCAACGTTTCGGCTCGACACGCAGCATTACCGACGTGGCAGCCGTCATCAAGGATATTTGCAACACCGAAGCCGAACGCCTGGAAAGCGAACTCACAATCGTGCGCTACATTGCCTGGGCCATTCCGTCCATCGGCTTCCTTGGCACTGTGCGCGGTATCGGTGAAGCACTTGGTCAGGCACACCGGGCAGTGAGCGGTGATATCGTTGGTGTGACCGTGAGCCTGGGTGTGGCATTCAACTCCACCTTCATTGCCCTGGTGGTCAGCATTTTGATCATGTTCCTGCTTTACCAGCTACAACTGCTGCAGGATCGGCTTGTGCTTGATACACAAAACTACTGTGACAATTACCTGATCAGGCATCTGCAGGTTCCTGAAAAGGACGAACATGAATGAGCACGCATATCATTGAACTGAACGATCGCAATGTCAGCCTGAGCAACCAGGAGGGCATTCTCGTGCAGAGCCCCGGTTTTGCAAACACGATGGACAAGGAACCTGTCTTCGGCGAGAACGCCAGGAAAGTGGCACGACTGCATCCGCGTCAGACCTATAACCAGTTCTGGTCCCAGTTGAGTCTTGATCCACTGGTTAACAGCAACAACCATTTTCGTCATCAGGCCGACCTGGCCTTCGCCCACCTTAATACCATTTCCAGTGAGCATGCTCTGAAAGACGAAGTCATTTTTGCAGTCCCCAGCAACTACAACAGGAACCAGCTTTCCATCCTGCTTGGCCTTGTTCAGTCCTGCGACTTTGATGCCGTCGGCATCGTGGACATGCCCTTGCTAGTGGCAGGATCCACTGATGGTTCTGATCACGCTGTATATCTGGACATTCAGCTGCACCAGTCAGTACTGACGACATTTTCACCCGGCGAAAACAGTATTTCCCGTGACAAGGTTGTACAGATTCCCGGTACTGGCCTGATTGCACTGCACGACGCCTGGGCCAACATGGTGACCGATGAATTCATCAAGCAAAGTCGATTTGACCCCCAGCACAATGCTGAAACCGAACAATATGTTCACAACCAGCTTACCCACTGGATTAACCAGTCCCTTGAGGACAACGAAATCCTGATGGAGATCAATAACAAGGGCTCAATCTACCAGGCAAGGGTGAACAGGGGACATTTCGAACAGCGGGTAAGAAATATCTTTGGCCGTGTAAAGGAAGAACTGAACTCACTCGCGGGCAATAATTTTGCGCTCTATCTCCCGGATGAACATGCACAGCTGCCCGGCCTGTCTTTGTACCTAGACAATGCGTCAGGCGTTGAAGATGGACAGTTACTGGAAAACTGTATGCAGCATATGGACATGATTCGCGGTGAACCCGATTCACTGAGTTTTGTCACGTCATTGCCTGTGTCCAGCACCACTACGACAAGTAAGCCCGCAGCAAAAACAAACGCCCCTTCCCATGTGCTCGTGAACAATCGTGCCTATGCCCTGCCGACACAGTTCCAGTTTGGCCCGATCAATGGAAGCACGCCTGCCGGCAAGGGAACCATCCAGGTGGAAGCCTCTGGTGGCAGCGGCGACCTGAAAATTTCAGTCACTGATGATGGTGTACACCTGGATATCCAGGGTGTGGGCCAGGTACAGCTTAACGGCAGCAAAGCCTCGGGAAGAGAGAGCCTGAAGCTTGGTGACATTATCAGGCTTCCCGGTTCAGACACATCCCTGCAGTTAATCCAGGTGGAATAAGTCATGTCTGAAAGCAGGACGGCCAAGCGTGAATTCAATCCCATCAGTCTGGCATTCCTGGATGTGATGTCTTGTGGCTTTGGCGCAGTTGTTCTGATTTTCCTTATCCTTGATCACTCCACCAGTGTGCGTAATAACGTCACCAATCCTGAGCTGCTTGCAGAAATCAATCTGCTCAATGACGAAATCAACGACGGAGAAGAAAACCTGGTCCGCATCCGCAATACCATTTCCGATGTGGATTTTCAGATGGTTGAAGCCCAGGGACTGGCCCGCTCCATTCAGCAGCAAATCGATGATTTCCTCGAAGAGCTGGCCCAGCTGGAAAATACCACCCTGGCCCGCGAAGAAAGTGTTGAAAAACTGAAGTCAGATATTCAAAACCTGGAAGAAGAGCTTGAACGCCTGCGTGCCGCACAGGATTCTTTCAGCGGTAATTTTATTCGCCCGTATGTGGGTGACGGCAACCGCCAGTACCTTACAGGTCTTATTCTGGGTGGCAGCCGGATCCTGGTTTTAGTAGATACTTCTGCCAGCATGCTTGATAACACCATCGTCAATATCATTCGACGTCGTAATATGTCCGATGACACCAAGATCAATTCTGACAAGTGGGTGGGTGTTCGAAAAGTTGTGGACTGGCTGACAACACAGCTGCCACCACCAAGCCAGTATCAGTTGTATACGTTTAATGAAGAAGTACAGCCCCTGATACCCGGCACAGAAGGAGCATGGCTGGAGGTCGCAGACGAAGCCCAGCTCAATGACGCTGTTGATCGCCTTAACGCGCTTATTCCCGAAAACGGCACCAATCTTGAAAACGTGTTTCGTGCTGTATCAGCCATGAACCCGATGCCTGACAATATCTACCTGATCACTGACGGACTCCCTACATTAGGCTCAAGAGAAGGCGGGTTTTTCAGCCGTCGTGATAACGGAGGAAACGCCAACACGGTTTCCGGCCGAGAGCGTGAAGAGCTGTTCAAGAATGCACTGGCGGAATTACCTGCAGGAATTCCGGTCAATGTAATCATGGCGCCATTGGAAGGCGACCCGATGGCGGCTTCCCTGTACTGGAAACTGGCTGTCTCAACCGGGGGTTCGTATCTGAGCCCATCAAGAGACTGGCCATGAACGAGAGACAAGAGGAAAGAGACAAGATGCACGTCTCTGGAAAACTCACCAAAGCGGTACATGAATGTACCGCTCGCGGCGAACGCCGTCGTAAGGGAATGAATGACAAGCAAAATCACACTTTTGCGCCAATCATTCATGACCGTGTTATTGGCATAACCGGATGTTATGCCATTAAACAGGAGTAAAGGGTGGCTAGAAAAGCTACAGAAACATTTAATATTTCTTTCCTTGACGTGATGTCCTGCGGCTTCGGGGCCATCATCCTGTTGCTGATGATTACCAAATCTTCTGCCCCAACCCCTCTTGAGATATCCGAAACGCCCATTGAAGGCAGCGTCCTGGAATTGCAGCGGCAGTTATTCGAGATTAGAGGTGAAACCAATATCCTCAACCGCGACCTGAATGCCAAGCATGAGCAGCTTTCACAGTACGAAGAGCGCATAGCCCGCCTGCGCCGCGAACTATCGACCCTCAATGGCCAGTTCAACTCCACCAACCAGCAATCCACAGTGAATGACATCCTTGAAGGCCAGCTTGCCATTGCGCGTCAGCAGTTAACCGATGAAATGCGCAGACTCCAGGCCGACATGGACCAGATGCAGCTTAATGACTCGGTTGGCGGCGTTCCCGTGGACAGTGAATACATTATTTTCATCATTGATACCTCCGGCAGTATGTTTAACTATTCCTGGACCCGTATGCTGGAGGTCATGGTGGATACACTGGATATCTACCCCGAGGTCAAAGGCATCCAGGTGCTCAATGACATGGGGGAATACCTGTTTTCCAGTTTCAGGGGCGACTGGATTCCTGATACCCCTGCCCGTCGCCAGGCCATCCTGCAGCGATTGCGCACCTGGAACCCTTTCAGTAACTCCAGCCCGGTAGAAGGCATCACGCATGCTATTCGCACTTATTATGATCCGGGCAAAAAGATCAGTATTTACGTACTTGGAGACGAATTCCCCCCTGCCAGCGGCTCAATTCGTAACGTGATTGACACTGTAGACCGAATAAATGTTGAGGGTCGTGATGGGGACCGCCTGGTAAGAATCCACGGGATTGGATTCCCCGTATATTTTTCACAGCCTGAGCGATATCAGAGCACTGGCGAGCGATTTGCCACCCTGATGCGGGAACTGGCGAGAAAAAATGGGGGCACTTTCGTCGGATTGAATGATTTTTATTAAGATTTGTATGATATTCAGGTTATTGATGAAATTGGTAACTGGAGTAAACTATGTAGCCCCCTAGGGGAAATAACGCCAGACCCCCTTGGCACCTAACAATGGCGCCGAGAGGGCGACCCTAGAAGGCACTGTAATATTATGAACAGTAGGACGATTATTTTGATTACTGCAACAGCAGCCGGATTTAACTCCGCAGTATGCTTCCTGAAGTCCCGCTACAGGCAAATTGGCTTGCTGGCATCCTTTATTATGCTGACGGCCTGTTCTGCAACAACCATTGATATTGAAGGAACATTTCCGGCACCGCTAGTGCAGAAAATCCCTCTGAAAATCGGTGTGATTTACGATGATGCATTTTCCAGCCATAGTTATATCGAGATCAATGACAACACCGGCGATGACCAGTACATCATAAATTCGGGATCCTCGCAGATAGCCCTGTTCAACACGATGCTTCCTGCTGTATTTGAAGAAGTTGTGCAACTGGACAGCCTGGACAGTGCTGCCGACCAGGATGATCTTGACGCGGTTTTTGTTCCGGCCATAGAAGAATTCCAGGTTGGGCTGCCTCAGAAAACACGACTGAACGTTTACGAAATCTGGGTCAAGTACAACATGCGCCTTGCCCAGGCCAATGGCGACTATATCGCCGATTGGGTAATGACAGCCTATGGCAAATCGCCTGAAGAGACATTTCAGTCTGTGGATGCAGGCGTGAATGACGCAGCCAACGTAGCTCTTCGCGACCTGGCCGCCAGTTTTACCTTGGGGTTCAGTAACATCCCTGAAGTCAATGAATGGCTGAGATCTGAAAACGTCCTGGGTGAGTAATGATTTTTCCAGCCATGTAATTAGTTTACAGAGTACATACCATGAACACGCAACAAATTATGCCCAACGTACTTTCCTGTTTTTACCGCCTGGTGTTAGCTATTCCTGCCGCACTTTTCCTGAGCAGTTGCACAACAACCGAGATCGATGAATTTCGGCAAAGTGCTACAAACATCGACCAGGATGAAAGCATCGTCATTCTCGGCAGACGTCAAAATAATAATTATGAAACAGAAGAAAGTTTTGTCGGCTGCGTTGCTGATGTCGTATCCCGGGGACAGGACTCGATCACTGTAGTGGATGAGCGTGAATTTCTTGATGCCATGTTCCCTTTCTTTGAACCTCGAACTGCACCTATGCGCACAGGTCATCTTGAACAATTGATGGCGGTTGATGTGGCGGCGCAGAAAATGGAAGAATTTGGCATCGAATACATTGTCTGGCTAGACGGCATCACTGAGCGCTCCGATCAGTCCGGTTCTATTTCCTGCACAATCGGCCCTGGTGGCGGTGGCTGCTTTGGATTTGGCACATGGACAGATGATTCTGTATTTGAAGCAGAGATCTGGGACCTGGATACACTGAGCTCTGTGGGCTCAATCAGCACAGAAGCCAACGGTCAGTCCTACATGCCTGCCGTGGTAGTACCAATTCCACTGATTGCACGTGTAGAAGCCAATGCTTGCAGTGGCCTGGGCAACCAGCTCAAGCAGTTTATCAACGGCACTTAAAACCAACAGTTCATACTTAATTAAGCTTTTTTCCCTTAGGATTGAGTTATGAAAAGCTTCCTGACACACATTAAAATAGCTGCCTTTCTCAAACCGCTTGCCATCATGGCCGCCGCATACTTCCTTGCTGCCTGCGCCAGCAATCCTACCGGTGGCGCTAATTTCGTCTTGATGTCTGAAAATGCAGAGATTGAAAAAGGAAAGGAGCTGCATGCTGAAATGCTGCAGCAGAATCCTATCTATCAAGATGAAGAGCTGCAGGCCTATGTCGACAGGATTGGCAATAAAATGGCCTCTGTGTCACACCGTCCTGAACTGGATTATGTATTCACAATCATAGACAGTCCTGACATCAATGCTTTTGCTTTGCCAGGCGGCTTTGTCTATATCAATCGCGGTCTGATGACCTACCTGAATTCCGAAGCACAGCTTGCAGCTGTGCTTGGCCATGAAATTGGCCATATCACTGCCCGCCATGCAGTAAGACAGCAAACAGCTTCAAGAAGTGCCAATGCTGCATCCATCGCCCTGATATTTGCTACGGGTGTTGACCTGCGCGAAACCACCAGCCTGATCAGTGGGGCTTTGATCAGCGGTTACGGCAGGGAAATGGAACTGGAAGCTGATAGTCTGGGTGCCGAGTATTTATTCAATGCAGGCTATGATCCCAATGCCATGGTGGAAGTGATTGAAGTACTGAAAAACCATGAAGACTTCACCAAACGAACTTCCAACAGAACCGCTGTTGCCTACCATGGTCTGTTTGCTTCTCACCCACGAAACGATACACGATTGCAGGAAGTGGTTGGCAAGGCAGGCTCACTGTCTGAGCAACAAACAGGCACTGAAGATCCTGCCCAGTTCCGCGAACAGATGACGGGATTGATTGTTGGCCCAAGCCCACAAAATATAGCCGGGGGAGATCAAAGAAACCGTTATTACCAGAGCCTGTTTAATTACACCCTGATTTTTCCCGAAGGCTGGTCAAAAGAAGAAACAACAACGACAGTGACAGGCATGAGTATCAACCAGCAAAGCCATATAAAAGTTGAGGCCCGTCGTCTGCAAAACGCCAAGGAGCCCCGACTGTATATTCGTGAAGATCTTGGTATTCCGGATCTCCAGCGTTCAGAACCACTTTCGCAATTTGGCCTTGCAGGATTCACCGGGATTAATCCCGCAACAAGTGAACGCATTGCCGTGCTTTATTATGGTCCCCGCGCATTCATTATCACCGGCAGGGCAAGTGAAGATTACAGTGACGAAACCATGATGGAATCCATCCGCAGTTTCAGGCCTATTGCCCGCAACGAAACACTGTTCGCCAATCCTGTCCAGATAACCTACATCCAGGCAAATGGTTCAGTCACCTATGCAGATCTTGCCAGGCAGTCACGCCTTCCTGAACACCAGGAAGACATGCTGCGGTTATTGAATGGTGATTACCCCTTCGGCGAACCTGATGCCGGCGACTGGGTAAAAATCGCAAACTAGTTATAGTTATTGCTGATTTCTGTGTTCAGTTTCTTTCGAACAGGTGATAAAGATAATCATAGTCCGGCTGATGCAGGATACCTTCGGTAGGCACACTGGGTTTGAAAGCATCATGACAACCCTGGCAGCTTGCCACCAGCACATCTCCTGTACTTGAAAGCAAAGGTTTGTCCTTGTTCTTGGCTGCATCGAGTGCAAGCATCGCAGCATTGGTCATGGTGCGAGAATAGCTCACCCAGGCTTCAGTTTCGGCCCACGTGTCGTCCATCTCACCACTGCCACCCAGTGTCATCAACGGCCCGGACCCTGCCAGCTGAATGGCATAGTATTCAATGGTGCGCCACTCATCATCGGTTATTCCCCGCTCCAGGGCAGCATAATCCCAGATGTAATGTGCAGAATGATCTATCAGTGTCACCATGAGCGCGTTTACACTCACGGGCACAGGTATTTGCTGTTCGTCAGAATGGGCAAAAAGGACTTGTGATAGGGAAAAACCTGTCAGCAAAACAACAGGCACTGAAATAATGAGACGTTTAAAAAATGAACCCAACATGGCACTTCTCCTTTAGCTAAGAGCAGCTACCAGTATTGCACCCAGAAAGTCACCAATATTGACTTACATCAAGAACCGGATTGATTTAAAAGCAGGAGATCCCGTGATACCTTTAATCCCTGGTTGATAGTGAATTACTGCAAAAGCTCTTAAATAACTCTTATGGCTCGCACGCTGCACGAATGCCCCCATTGCCTTGAAAAACAAATTTCCAGTTATCAGAAATTGTTTTCTGTGTCTTTTTCACCGGCAATTTGTCCTTCTTGCAACCAGCAAAGTTTTGTCCCAATCATCCAGGGTCTGATGTCTCTAACTGCATGGATAATTCTTACCTGGGTATTCATCGGATTATCCATTATGTCCGGTATGTCATTTTTCCTGCTGGGGACTATTCCCGCTTTTATAGTCTGCACTGATAAATACATTCTGCAGTCTCCCCTGGTAGCCAGGGAAACCCAACAGTAACCTGTAATATTGTAGTAATACTTTTATGAACACTTCAGAAGTCTCCCCAAGAATTATCGTCGGCATCAGTGGTGCATCTGGCATCATTTACGGTATAGAAGCACTAAAGGCGCTACGTGAACTGAACATAGAAACACACCTGGTGGTAAGCAAATCAGCCCTCGTGACACTGAGTCAGGAAAGCACACTTAAGCCTGCGGAATTGTTTACACTTGCAGATCATCATCATGCCAACTCGGACATTGGCGCCTCAATTGCCAGTGGCAGTTTCCAGACGGCAGGAATGCTGGTTGCGCCCTGTTCGATCAAGACTATGTCGGAGATTGCCACGGGTGTGACATCTTCACTGTTGAGTCGAGCGGCAGATGTTGTATTAAAAGAGCGGCGAAGGCTGGTGCTGATGGTTAGAGAAACACCATTGCATGCAGGTCATCTGGAAAGCATGCTCAGGGTCACTAACATGGGCGCCATCGTGAATCCGCCAGTGCCCGCTTTTTATACGCAGCCGCAAAGCATCGACGACCTTGTCAGTCAGTCTATTGGCAGAGTACTGGATTTGTTTGACCTGGATAGCGGTCGGGTGAAAAGATGGGCTGGCAATCAGCCCAGGCAGCAGGAAAAGAAACGCAGTTAAAAAAGATATTAAACCTGCTGCCTATCTGGAAATACTATAAAGAACCTTACTTGATCTTGGCTTCTGTATAAGCAACGTGCTTGCGAGCAACCGGATCGTATTTCTTGATTTCCATCTTGTCCGGCATGTTGCGCTTGTTTTTATCGGTTGTATAAAAGTGCCCTGTACCTGCACTTGAAACGAGCCTGATTTTCTCTCTCATCTCTCTAGCCTCTCTAGCCTTTTAAGCCTCTTGAATTCTCTATTATTGCTATCGTTTTAAACTTTCACGCCACGAGCGCGCATATCATTCAATACCTGGTCAATGCCAAGTTTGTCGATGATGCGCATACCTTTGGTGGAAAGACGCAGTTTGACGAAACGCTTTTCTGATTCAACCCAGAACCGGTGTGTGTGCAGGTTCGGGCAGAAACGGCGTTTGGTTTTGTTATTGGCATGTGAAACATTGTTGCCAGTAACAGGTTTTTTGCCGGTAACCATGCATTCTCTGGACATTGTAAGGCCTCGTATTCTCTACTGTTAGGGAGATGAACCTGCTGGTTCGCCACCCTGATCAAAAATCGGTCAAAAAAAGAGCGCGTAATATATCGGAACAGTGGACCAAACTCAAGGAATTCCTTGCTTTCCGGGGCTTACATCAAGCCCTGCTCCGCCAGCGATACCACGGTTCCGTCACCGACCACCAGGTGATCTAGGGTACGTATATCCACCTCCTCCAGTAACTTTTTCAACCTGCCGGTAATATTGATGTCTGCCTGGCTCGGTTCGGCCACCCCAGAGGGGTGATTGTGAGCAAATATAAGGGCTGCGGCGTTATGGTGCAGTGCCTGCTTCACCACCTCCCTTGGATGCACTGAAGCCCCGTCAATAGTACCCAGGAAGAGCTCTTCATGAGCAATCAGGCGATTCTGGTTATCAAGGAAAAGGCACAGGAAAACCTCACGGCTGCGACTCCCCAGGCGGGAAAGCACAAATTTACGGGTTATTCCCGAACTGGTGAAAACATCCTCTCTGACGAGCTTTTCCAGCAGGCAGCGCTGGGCGAGCTCATGAACAGCCTGTAATTGCGAATACTTGCTCTCGCCAAGACCCCGGATAGCGCTGAATTCCACCAGGGATGTATTCATCACGCCCCTGAGGCTTCCAAACCTGCACAATAGTTCACGGGCAATATCCAGGGCGCTGTTTCCCTGCGTCCCGGTCCGCAGAAAGATGGCCAAAAGCTCAGCATCTGAGAGACTGCCACTGCCTCGAGCCAGCATCTTCTCCCTGGGGCGCTCTCCTTCAGGCCAAGTGGAAATTGCCATTTTGAATATACCGGAATTACTCTAAGTCATTGACATATAATTGAATTTACACGATCTTACTGATACGCTTTGCGCTCCCTGAAAACAGGGTGATGCCGCACCTGGGCTCATAAACACTATAGTCCAGAAATTCATTTTTACCCGTGAAATCAGCATGCTCAGTCTTTCCAATAAACAGGTCATTCTCGGTATTACCGGCGGCATTGCTGCTTATAAAGCCGCAGAACTCTGTCGACAGCTGATCAAGGCCAATGCTGTAGTTAGAGTGGTCATGACGCCCTCTGCCACTGAATTTGTCACACCCCTGACGTTTCAGGCGCTTTCGGGAAACCGGGTATACACTGAATTACTGGACGAGGAAGCTGAAGCTGCCATGGGCCATATTGAACTGGCCAGGTGGGCGGATCTCATTCTGGTTGCACCTGCAAGTGCGAACTTTATTGCCAGGATGGCCCAGGGCCGGGCTGATGATCTGCTTTCAACCCTGTGCCTAGCTACTGACGCTCAGATTGCCGTTGCACCGGCAATGAACCAGGCCATGTGGCGAAATGCAGGCACCCAGGACAATCTTGAACAAATTCGCAGCAAAGGCATTACGGTAATTGGCCCTGCATCCGGTGAACAGGCTTGTGGCGATGTAGGACTGGGCAGGATGATGGAGCCTGATGAAATTGTCATGCATGCCTCAGAGTTATTCGAGACAGGGGAGCTCGCCGGTGTCAATGTCACCATCACTGCCGGGCCCACAAGAGAAGCCATAGATCCTGTTCGATACATCAGTAATCACAGCTCAGGCAAGATGGGCTATGCTCTTGCCACTGCAGCCATGGAAGCAGGCGCCAATGTTGTGCTTATAAGTGGCCCTGTTGCACTGGAGCCACCGCCCCGCGTAAGAGTAGTCAACGTCGAAAGCGCCAGGCAAATGCTGGATGCCTGTGAAGTATCGCAAAGCGATATTTTTATCAGTGTGGCGGCCGTGGCAGATTACCGTCCCGAAAATCCCGTCAAGGAAAAAATTAAAAAGAGTGAAGAGACCATGACCATCAACCTGGTCAAAAATCCCGACATCCTGGCGACTCTCTCTCTTTCCGACAACCGTCCGTTTTGTGTTGGTTTTGCAGCCGAAACTGAAAATATCGAAGCCTATGCCTGCAAGAAACTGGAGGATAAAAAACTCGATCTGATTTTCGCCAACGATGCAGCTGAGACCTTTAACAGTGACTCTGCACAGGTTAACGCCTACTGGAACGGTGGGGAGCAGGCTTTTTCAGAGAGCACCAAATCCAGCCTTGCCAGGGATATGGTGCACTTGATTTCCAGCAGATACAGGCAAGCCATCAAGTCATAAGTTCCACGCTCACGTATTACAAGAAAAAGAAAAAGTGACAAACCAGCCAGTCTCCAAAGATATCTTTCGCGCATATGACATCAGGGGTATCGTGGGTGAAGGCCTCGATGCCGAAATCGTCACCCTGGTGGGTAAAGCCGTCGCCACAGAAGCGCTGGAAATGGGCGAAAGCACACTGGTTGTGGGGGCTGACGCCCGCCTGTCGAGTCCTGAATTCAAACGCGCTCTGATCAACGGAATCCTTTCTACTGGCTGCAATGCCACTGATATAGGTACTGTCCCTACACCGTTGCTTTACTTCGCCACACATACTACTGGCAGCACCTCCGGGATTATGATCACCGGCAGCCATAACCCTAAAAACTACAATGGCATCAAGATGGTCCTGAAAAACCAGTGCCTGGCGGCAGATCAGATCACGCGTATCAGGGAGCGCATCGATATTGAAAATTTCAGGTCGGGATCCGGTAAAACGCAACAGTCAGATGTACTACCGGCATACATCAAGCGTATTTGCAGTGACATTCAATACTCAAAGCCGTTCAGGGTAGTCATTGATTGCGGCAATGCTGTGGCCGGTTATTGCGCGCCGATGCTGTTTTCAGCGCTTGGCTGCGAAGTCATTTCGCTGTATTGCGAACCTGACGGCCATTTTCCCAATCATCATCCTGACCCCACCCGGCACGAAAACCTTACTGACCTTATTGCCAGTGTTGGTGAGCACGGCGCTGACCTGGGTATCGCTTTTGATGGGGATGGTGACAGGGTGGGCCTGGTCAGCAGCAGCGGCAAGATCATTGATGCTGACAGTATGATGCTGGCCTTCATTGATGACATTCTCCCGGACAACCCGGATGCGAGCATCATCTTCGATGTGAAAAGCAGCCAGCAGCTTCCTCGGTTAATTCGTAAACACCAGGGCAGACCCATCATGTGCAAAAGTGGGCACAGTTTTGTGAAACAGGAAATGCAGGCAACCGGCGCACTGCTTGGTGGCGAATACTCCTCACATATATTCTTTCGGCACAGATGGTTTGGTTTTGATGATGGTTTGTATACTGCGGCTCGCTACCTTGAGTTGATGGACAAACAACAGTGCAGCGCAGATGAATTGCTGGCCAGGCAACCGTTGTCCTTCAGTACCCCCGAGTTACAGGTTGCCGTGAGTGAAGAGAAAAAGTTTGAGACCATGGCGATGCTTCAGAAAAACCTGGATATCCCTGGAGCAACCATCAACAGGCTGGACGGTATCCGGGCAGAAGCAGAGAATGCCTGGGGGCTTGTGAGAGCATCCAATACTACCCCCAACCTGATTTTGCGCTTTGAGGCAGACACAGCCGAGGCGCTTGAACAGGTTCAGACCCTCTTCCGCGAGGCCATCACTGCACTGGCACCTGAACTGAAACTGGGTTTCTAGCACCAGCCTGCCACAGGATTTTCCTTGGGCTGAAGCAGCTAGTGGCCTATAATTCGTGTTCTATTTTGTGAGTAAGCATTTGCTTAAATTACCAAAGACTGATTTGCCATGACCCTGAATCTTGATTCAGCAAAAAATATTGCCAACGTACTGACCGAGGCCCTGCCTTATATCCAGCGATTTACGGGCAAGACTATCGTGGTTAAGTATGGCGGTAATGCCATGATCGACGAGGAGCTCAAAAACAGCTTCGCCCGCGACATTGTGCTCATGAAACTGGTAGGAATGCACCCTATCGTGGTTCATGGAGGTGGTCCGCAGATTGGCACTTTGCTCGATAAACTGGGCATAAAGTCCGATTTTGTTGATGGCATGCGCGTCACCGACTCTGCCACCATGGATGTGGTTGAAATGGTTCTGGGCGGTCAGGTCAACAAGGAAATCGTGAGCCTGCTTAACAAAAATGGTGGCAAAGCTATAGGTATCACTGGCAAGGATGGCGACTTCATTCGTGCAAGCAAGCTCAAGGTCACTCGCAAAACACCGGAAATGGAAGCCCCGGAGATCATCGATATCGGTCACGTGGGTGAAGTGGAAAGCATGAATCCCGATGTCATTTCCATGATGTCTGGCAGTGATTTTATTCCAGTCATTGCCCCAATTGGCGCCGATGACAATGGTCAGTCCTATAATATCAACGCAGATATTGTTGCAGGCAAAGTGGCGGAACTGGTGATGGCTGAAAAGCTGATCCTGTTAACCAATATTGCTGGAGTAAAGGACAAGGACGACAAGGTCCTGACCGGTCTGACCACTGAGCAGGTCAATGCACTGATCGAAGACGGAACAATCCATGGCGGCATGCTGCCCAAAATCAGCTGTGCACTTAATGCAGTGAACTCAGGTGTGACCAGCGCCCAGATTATTGATGGCCGAGTCCCCCATGCAGTATTGCTGGAAGTGTTTACCGATGAAGGTATCGGCACACTTATTTCAAATAAACGGTAGATCCCCATGGCTCGAGAAAAAGGCGCTAAGAAAGAAGCAATACTCAGGGCTCTCGCCCAGATGCTTGAAAACAATCCGGGCGGAAGAATAACTACGGCAACGCTTGCTGCCGAAGTAGGCGTGTCTGAAGCGGCGTTGTACAGGCACTTTCCTAGCAAGGCCAGAATGTTTGAAGGCCTGATCGAGTTCATGGAAGAAACCTTGTTTTCACGGATCACGCGCATACTTGGTGAAGGCTCAACTGCGCTGGTCCAATGCGAAAAAATTATTTTCCTGGTGCTGACCTTTGCCGAAAGAAATCCCGGCATCAGCAGGGTTTTGAACGGAGATGCCCTGGTAGGTGAAACAGATCGCCTGCGAGACCGGGCAAGCCAGATCTATAACCGCCTGGATACCCAACTGAAACAGGTGTTTCGCGAAGCTGAAATGCGCGAAGGGATTCGTACACGTTTAACTCCGTCAGAAACTTCCAACTTGCTGCTGACTTTTGTCGAAGGAAAAATCAGCCAGTATGTTCGCACTGATTTTTTTCAGAAACCTACTGACATGTGGGCGGAGCAATGGCTATTCATCAACCAGGATCTGTTTCATCGGCCCGGCGGGTAGTATTTCTGGAAAGGATCGTTGGTTGACTGTAAAAAGCCGGGAATGACGGGTTAATCGAGGTTTAGCAGTTCACGCAGTCGATTGATATTCTTTTCTGCCGTGACAATTGTTTCTTCTTTGTCGTTTTCAATACGGGTGATCTGGCGATTCAGACGGTCCCTTTCTTCAGTGACAGATTTCTGTTGTGAAAGCAGGTTTGCAGGCGGCTCACGATCAGCATTGATACTGTTTTGAATCCTTTCATCAATACTTGCCAGGCTTTCCTCAGCGCCTTGCAGCAGTGCATTAAGCACCGATAGCTGTGCATCGAGTTCTTCGATTGTTGTATCTCGACGGCGAACAACTTCTTCAGGTGCACGGTAAAGCCTGAGCAACAGCGTGTCTTCTTCTTGCTGGCGCTTCACCGCTTCTTCCGCCAGCCTCTGCTCTTCAAGAGTACCCGCCTGTGCAGCCCTTTCCTCATCGGTAAGCGTGCGTTCTACAACACGAATTACCTGGCCCCTGTCATTAATTACTTCATAGCCATTTTTGACATACTCGGCAGGCACTTGGGAGCCGATAACTTCATTACCCTGATTGTCCTTGTAGCGATATATAGTGTTTCCCTGTGCAAGCACCTGTAGTGCCAACAGTGAGAAAATAAAGATCGTTACTGTTATAAGTCGTTTAACCATGTTTCAGGATGACCGGTTTTTCCGTATCGCTATTTAATTCTATCTATTACAAATTATGAAGACTTAATCTGACCTTAAGTATGGGAAATCTTCCTGCTTCTATTTATACCGCTCTATGTAACCCGTACCTATATACCGTAACTGGCCTGATACTCTTTCATTTTAGGCAGATAGTCCTGCATGGTGGTATCTGCCTGTTGCTCCAGATAACTAATTATCTGCTGCAAATTAATGATGCTGATTACAGGAATCGAAAACTCTTTTTCAATTTCCTGAATGGCCGAAAGCTCGCTCTGGCCTTTTTCCTGCCTGTCCATTGCAACGACAACACCAGCAGGTTTTGCCCCTGCCGCATCAATTATTTCCATGGTCTCCCTGATTGCTGTGCCAGCCGTGATCACATCATCAATAATCAGCACACGGTTTTCCAGTGGAGAGCCGACAATATTGCCGCCTTCGCCGTGATCCTTGGCTTCCTTGCGATTAAAACACCACGGAATATCCTGCTTGAATTCCCTCGAAAAAGCAATTGAGGCGGCAGAAGCCAATGGGATGCCTTTGTAGGCCGGGCCAAAAATTACATCATATTCAACGCCTGACGCCTGGATGGCTTTTGCATAACAGGTACCAAGGAAGTCGAGCGCTGCGCCTGTATTAAATAACCCCGCATTGAAGAAGTAAGGGCTTTGTCTGCCAGACTTCAGTGTAAACTCGCCGAACCTGAGGATTTCATGTTCCGTGACGTAATTTAGAAATTGTTGTTGGAATTCCTGCATTTTTATACTCGGCTTTATTCAGCAAATTTCAGTCTTTATTTATTAATCACTACTTATCAATCAATAATAGAAGCAATAGTCACTTAAGGTGCCATGTCACCCAGGACATTCTGTTGCGCTGCAAATAATTTCTCTGTCCCTTGGCGCGCCAGGTCAATCATGGCATTCAGATCGTCCAGACTGAAGTCACCATCTTCCCCTGTACCCTTAATTTCAATAAAGCCGCCCTTGTCAGTCATCACAACATTCATGTCAGTTTCTGCAGAAGAGTCTTCAATGTAATCCAGATCAAGAACCGGGCTCCCCTTGTAAATCCCGACTGACACCGAGGCGATCATTTGCTTAAGCGGGCTTTCAGAAACCAAACCTTTTTCCAGCATGTAGTGAATAGCATCAACCAGGGCAACACAGGCGCCGGTAATTGACGCAGTTCTGGTTCCGCCATCAGCCTGGATCACATCACAGTCAATTTTAACGGTATTTTCACCCAGCTTGTTCATGTCCACAGCGGCACGCAATGACCTGCCAATAAGCCTCTGGATTTCCTGGGTCCTTCCACTTTGCTTTCCCCTGGCTGCTTCCCTGTCCATCCTCGATCCTGTGGACCGGGGCAACATGCCGTATTCGGCTGTTACCCAGCCCTGGCCTTTTCCTTTCAAAAAACGCGGCACATTATCTTCCACTGACGCTGTGCAGATAACCTTGGTATCTCCAAACTCTACCAGCACGGAACCTTCTGCATGTCGGGTGAACTGACGGGTAATGGAAATCTCGCGCAGGTCATTAGCCTGCCTGCCACTTGGTCTGGAAACTTCAGTCATAGTGTTCTCATTTTAAAAAGCCTGCATTTTAGCAATAACTGGTGAGTAAATTCTTTCCAGCATTGAGTATTTCACAATAAGTTTGAATGGTATCTCCATTAAATGACGATATTGGTGTCAGCGTGAAGTAAAACTGCCCTTTTGGTGAGCAGTACGACGTACCCTAATTTATTAAGGGTGGTAAATCCGCTATAGTTCATTCCCACATTATTTAATGCCAGGTTCTTCAATACATGACATTCAGCATGACCGCTTTTGCCCGTAAGCAGGCCGACTTTTCCTGGGGCACCCTGGTATGGGAAATCCGTTCCGTAAACCATCGCTACCTGGAGCCTGCATTTCGGCTTCCAGAGCAGCTGCGCCAGGTTGAAACAGCTTTGCGAGATGCCCTGCGAAACAGCATCAGCCGCGGAAAAATAGAAGCGCAGCTTAAATTCCTGCCTGATCTGTCAGAAGCAGGCCAGATACCGGTCAATGACGCCGTGCTCGAGCAGCTTACCCAGGCCATTAAGAAAATTGATTCAAGCACAGGTGCATCAACTCCCAGCTCGCTGGATATTCTGAAATGGCCCGGCATCATCCAGGAGCAGGAGCAGGATTCGAAAGTCATCGAGAAGGAGTCGCTGTCGCTGTTCCGCGATACCCTGCAACTCCTTATTGAACACCGGGAAAGAGAAGGTGGTGAGCTGAAGAAAACCGTTGAAGCTCGCCTTGAAGCAATTACCGCTATTGTGAATGATATCCGTGATGCACTACCCACTATTCTTGAAAGACAAAAACAGCGTCTCAAAGATCAGATTGCAGACCTTGAAACAGACGTAGACCCCGACCGCATGGAGCAGGAACTGGTACTCATCATACAAAAAGCCGATATCTTCGAGGAAATCGACCGGCTGGAAGCCCATGTCAAAGAAATCAACCATGTCCTTGCCAGGAAAGAACCTGTAGGCAGGCGCCTTGATTTCCTCATGCAGGAGCTGAACCGGGAAGCCAACACCATTTGTTCCAAGGCCGTCGTAACCGAAACCACTCTCAATGCAGTAGAGTTGAAAGTTCTCATCGAGCAGATGCGAGAACAGATTCAGAATATTGAATAAGGTGGTATTGAGAAGCTAATGGCCCGCGGAATACTCTTTCTTGTTTCAGCCCCCTCCGGTGCAGGCAAAACCAGCCTGGTGAATGCCTTGCTAGAAAATGCAGGCGAGTCTGACTCACAACTTTGTGTCTCGGTTTCCCATACGACCCGACCCAAACGCCCCGGCGAAGAGGAAGGCAGGAATTACCATTTTGTTACCGAAGAGCAGTTTTTAGCATTGCGCGATGCGCAAGCCTTTCTGGAAAGTGCCGAGGTCTTTGGCAATTTATATGGCACCTCTCGCAGCTGGGTAGAAGAGAAGCTTGATGCCGGGTGGGATGTGATCCTGGAAATTGACTGGCAGGGCGCCAAACAGGTCAAGTCAATGATGCCCGGTGCCGTCAGTATATTCATTCTACCGCCGTCCCTGGAAGCACTCAGAGAGCGCCTGACGAACAGGGGGCAGGACGAAACCGCGGTAATCGACAAGCGCATGGCAGAAGCCGTCAATGAAATATCCCACTTTGACCAGGCGGATTTCATTGTCATCAATGAGGATTTCAACGAGGCTCTTCAGGACCTGGAAGCTGTCATACATAGCGCACGACTGGGAATCAACCACCAGCAAACCGTGAATGGAGAGCTGCTGGAAAATCTCGTCAAAGGCTAAAGAGCTAGGAGCTCCTTGCTCCTTGTGACTTGTATCTTGTATCTGGAGTCCCTTATAATGCCGCCCCCGGTCTATATGGGCATTAATGACCGGACCTAACTCTCTAAATTTACTCAATTTACTCAGGAATCAGGTAAACCCATGGCTCGAATTACAGTAGAAGATTGTCTGGATAATGTAGAAAACCGATTTGACCTGGTGATGATTGCCAGCAAACGTGCCCGTCAGCTGCAAACGGGTGGTAAAGACCCCATGGTTGATGAAAAGAACGACAAGCCAACTGTTGTCGCCTTGCGCGAAATCGCTGAGGGTCATGTGGACTCTTCAATTCTGACGCAGGTACCTGAAGAAGAGATGGAGGAAGCCATGGAAGCAGTCGAGGTTACTCCTAAAAATGATATCTCTATCGAAGAAGCCATGGATGCTGTCATGGTGCCTGAATCCGAAGAAGCAGACCCTGCTCCAGGTGCAGCACCTGACGTTGATAGTGTCGATAGCACAGACGAAGAGCAATAATTTATAAAGCCGGCTTGAAGCCGGCTTTTTTAACTCCTGCAATCATTCCCGCGGTCTTTACCCTAAATTCCAGCTCCATTGAGCTGGATATATCGCAAGCCCTTGATTTTCATAGCAACTGGCATCATTTAATGTAACTGGTATAGTGGCAATCCGCTCGAAAAAAATAGTGAAGAATAGACGAAATGACGGCCATTGAGACTTTTGCTGAAGACCTGACCGAATACATGGGCACTGCCCAGGTAGATCTCGTGCGTCGGGCATATTTTTATGCAGAGCAGGCCCATGACGGGCAGTTCCGCCGCAGCGGCGACGAATATGTCACCCATCCCCTGGCAGTCGCGCAGATCCTGCAGGAAATGCACATGGATCACCAGAGCCTGATCGCCGCAATGCTGCATGACGTTATTGAAGATACCGGTATTACCCGCGAATCCATAGAAAGCCAGTTTGGTGAAACCGTAGGCAACCTGGTGGACGGTGTCAGCAAACTGAATCAGATTGAATTTTCCACGCGCGCAGAAGCCCAGGCAGAAAACTTTCAGAAAATGGCGCTGGCGATGGCAAAGGACATTCGTGTCATCCTCGTCAAGCTAGCTGACCGCATGCACAATATGCGCACCCTGGACGTCCTGGATCCGAATAAACAGAAACGCATTGCCAGGGAAACACTCGAAATTTATGCGCCCATTGCCAACCGCCTTGGCATGCACAATATTCGCCTGGAATTTGAAGAGCGTGGCTTCCTGGCACTTTACCCGTTACGTGCCCAGCGTATCGATGCCGCCGTAAAAAATGTCAGTGGCTACAGAAAAGAACTGGTCTCCCAGGTTCAGGAAGCCCTGGTGGCCTGCCTGAAACGGGAAAATATGCCCGGACGAGTCCTTGGACGCGAAAAACATCTGTACAGTATTTACAGGAAAATGAAAGAAAAGCGTCTTTCATTCCGTGAAATCACTGACGTATTTGCCTTCCGTATTATTACCGACGATGTAGATACCTGTTATCGCATACTTGGCGCCGTGCACAGCCTGTACAAACCAGTGCCAGGCAAATTCAAAGACTACATCGCAATCCCCAAGGTCAACGGCTACCAGTCTTTGCATACCACCCTGTTTGGCATGCATGGCGTCCCCATTGAAATCCAGATTCGAACGGAAGAAATGGACAAGATGGCCAATAACGGCATCGCAGCACACTGGTTGTACAAATCCAGCGATGATGCCCCAAACCAGAGTCATATTCGCGCCAGGCAGTGGGTGCAGGACCTGTTGGAAATGCAGGAAAACGCAGGCAACTCACTGGAGTTCATCGAGCATGTCAAAACGGATTTGTTCCCTGATGAAATCTATGTCTTTACGCCAAAGGGGGCGATCCTGGAATTACCGGCCGGCTCAACGCCTGTCGATTTTGCCTATGCTGTGCACACCGATGTAGGCAACTCCTGTGTAGCTTGTCGTATCAACCGGCGTCTTGCCCCGCTAAGTCAAACACTGCAAAGTGGTCAGACCGTTGAAATTATTGCGTCCGGTAACCAGCCCAATCCGGCGTGGCTGGGATTCGTGGTCACCGGGAAGGCTCGCAGTAATATCCGTCACTTTCTTAAAAACCAGCGCCGTTCTGAGGCAATTGCACTTGGCCGTCGCCTGCTGAATAAAACCCTGTCGAGTTTTGGTTTTCATCTTTCCAATATTCCCAAGGAAAAGATTGGCGGTTTGATGGAGCAAACTGATTTCGATGTGCTTGATGACCTGCTGGAAGATATCGGGCTTGGTAATCGTATGGCCTACATCGTTGCCCGACGACTTATACCCAATGACGACAGTGATGAACTGGAAGCCAACGGAGATGAATCATCAATGGCGATCCGTGGCGCTGAAGGCATGCTGATGAGTTTTGCGAAGTGCTGTCACCCCATTCCTGGCGACACGATTGCCGGTTTTGTCAGTGCAGGCAGGGGCATGATTGTTCACAGGGAAACCTGCAACAACATGTCCGAAATTCGCAACGACCCGAAAAAATACGTCAACCTGCGCTGGGACCCCAGTGTGGGCGGTGAGTTTGCCGTAGAGATTCGGGTAGAACTTGAGCATCAGCGCGGCATTATTGCCACGCTGGCCAATGCCATTTCATCTGCAGAAGCAAATATTGAAAAGATCGACACCTCTGACCGTGATGCCAAGTTCAGTATCGTCACTTTATCCATGACTGTACGCAACCGTGTCCATCTGGCGAAGGTATTGAAGAAAGTAAGAATGTTGAAGTCGGTGACTCGTGTCACCCGGGTGAAACATTAACTGGCAACGATAAATTCATTTTTCTCGACTGCCTCGCTTTCCTGCTCCTGCTTATGCTCCCTGGCTTCAATCGGCCGGGACTCACCAATCAGTTTTTTTGCTTCTGTTGAATTTACTGCCTGGCTGTAGATAAAGCCCTGCACAACAGGACAATCCAGGTTGCGCAGGTAATCCAGCTGGTATTCCTGCTCCACACCTTCGGCCACCATTTCCAGTTTCAGGCCGCGTGCCATATGCGCAATAGCTTCAATAATTGACTGGTCTTCATTTTCCACCATCTCGTGAATAAAACTGCGGTCAATCTTCAGCCGGTGAATGGGCAGTTTCTGTAAAAGGCTCAGTGACGAATACCCCGTACCAAAATCATCAATAGCCACATGCACACCTACACGATGGAGTTCATCGAGCTTCTCAACCGTATGCTCAATGTTGTTCATCAACATGCTTTCAGTGATTTCAATTTCCAGCTTCTCTCCCGGGAAGTCGTGTTTCTTTAATGCCTTGACGATCTTGTCGACAAAGTCGCCTTGCTCAATCTGCTTGTTGGAAAAATTGATAGCCAGCCTTTCAATTTTCAGCCCGTTATCAAGCCACCCCTTTACTTCGCTGATGGCCTGATCAAGCACCCAGTCGCCAAGTTCAACAATGCTGCCGGTTTCTTCTGCAACACTCATGAAGAAAATGGGTGACAACAACCCCTTCCCCGGATGATTCCAGCGCAATAAGGCTTCAACACCAATGATCTGGTTGCTGGAGGAGCTGACCTGTGGCTGGTAATAGATTTCAAACTGGCCTTCCTTTATTCCCTTCCTGATTTCCGCTTCCATGTTGAGCATACGGCTTTGCTTGATGCTCATGTCCTTGTGGTATCGATGGTAATTATTTTTGCCCTGCTCCTTGGTGAAGTACATCGCCGTATCAGAATTCTTGATCAGTACATCTGCCGTTGTGCCATCTTCTGGATACATGGATATGCCGATACTGCCTGTGACGAAAAGCTCATTGCCATCCACCACAAAAGGATCCTTGATACTTTCGACCAGTTTTCTACCAACGATTTCGGCAACAGACGCTGACTCTACGTGCGGCAGCAAAACAATAAACTCATCGCCGCCGAGGCGGGCAACTGTATCGCCTTCACGCAAACATGACTTGAGCCTGTTGGCTAACTGTTTCAACAGATCATCGCCAACGGAATGCCCCAGCGTATCGTTAACAACTTTGAAGCGGTCAAGGTCGAGGAAAATAATAGCCAGCTTGTCATCATCACGACGTGCATTACTGATGGAATTGGTCAGGCGATCATGGAAAAGTGCTCGGTTGGGAAGCCCTGTCAGCAGGTCATGGTAGGCCTGGAAGTGAATCAGTTTTTCCGAAGCAAGACGCTCGGTGATATCCCTGGCCACAACGTAGGTACCTGAAAATTCACCCGAGGAGACAACGCCGCTTTCGTCACGCGTTTCGTTTTCGTAAACCCCCAGTGCATTTAATTCAATGGCAATGCGATTACGAATCCATCCCGGACGATTACCCGGTTTGCACATCAACCAGATTTCTGCATCCTTGGTTGCTCTTGGCCCGGCACGTCTCTCATTAAAACAGTGGGATGCACGTTCAAGGTATTCAGGATCAACAATTGTTGAAAAATTTTCACCGATGAGTTCGTCTTTCTTGTAATTGAGAAGGTCTTCAGCGCGATCATTTACAAAGGCAAAATTACCATTGCGATCTACAATGAAAATAATGTCTGGCGAACTTTCAATCATGAAGCGGTGCAGTCTTTCCGAACGCTCCAGTTTCTTTCTTAATGAATAGAGACTTTTTTCCAGTTCCAGTTTTCGAATAGCATGCGTGATAGTGTGTTGTAGTTCATCAAACTCGAAGGGCTTTTTGATGTAATCAAATGCACCCAGCTGGAAGGCCCTCGTGACATAGTCAAAATCTGTTTCACCACTAACCACAACTACAGCCAGTTTAAGTTTTCGCTCATTGATGAAAGCCATAACCTGCTTTCCATTCACTTCGGGCATATTCATATCGAGCAGGACCAGGTCATAATCACTGGCATCGAGTTTTTCCATAGCCCGTTTGCCGCCTTCGGCAGTGTCAATGTCATACCCTATAGTCTCAAGCAAGGCTTTACTGCTCTCGAGCATTTTGGGTTCATCGTCAACCAGCAGAATTCGATGCTTTTTATCCATCAATAGTTTTCCTTTGACGAAGAGATGCCTGCAACAGGGATGAGCACCGAAAATTCTGTTCCGGTCTGTTGTTGCGAATTATTGGCTGAAGAAGACGAATTGTAAGTCTGGCAGGATATCTGTCCGCCAAGTTCATCTACCAGGCCACTCACTATGGCCAGGCCGGACCCGGTATGCTCACCACCTTTGCTGCTATTGCCAGGCGAATAAAGATTATCCAGTATATCTGCTGGAATACCTGGGCCGTTGTCCTTAACCGAAATCTGGATATAACGGTTACCGTTCATATAAATATTGCCCGCGGTTTTAATCTGTATTTCGCCATTTTCTTCACAGGCTTCTGCGGCGTTTTTTACCAGGTTGGTGAGTATCTGCTTGAGTGTGTTTTCGTTGCTCTGAATTTCCGGCAGGTCTGAATCCAGCGTTGTATCAATGCTGATATTTTTTTCTTCGTCAATGGACCCAGTAATCAGTTTGCTCAGACCGGTCACTATCCGGTTAACATCAATACCGCCTTCTGTACTGTTACTCCCTGGCTCATCTTTGAGCTTTTCAAGAATACCGGCCACCCGGTCAATTTCACTTTTTATAAAGCTGATTTCAGATTGTGTTTTGCTGTCATCTTCCTGCTTCATGCTGAGCAATTGCAGGTAATTTTTAATAATGCCAAGCGGGTTGTTTACCTCGTGAATGGTTTCACGAATTCTCCTGTTGAAATTCTCAACGACATCCAAATTTGTACCATTGGATTCGGTATCACTCCGGGTTAATCTGCCGCCAAGCTTGCGCAGAAATGCTCTGCGGATATACACCTGCTTTTTATAGTTGTCACTGCGATGCATGGGCACACCCAGCACCAGCACACCTGCCACACCCTTTCTGCCCGGCACAGGTTCACAGCAGAAATTGTCAGTGCCAAGCACTGCCATAACCTGGCGATCCACCACCGTCATGTTTTCCTGATCGAGCCTGAAAAGCTCTTCATTATTGAGAAAACATCGGGTGATCTGACTGCGCTCTGCTTCACAGCGAATGCGTAGTTGTGAAACGTCAATATCCGCCAGTGTTGCAACAGAGCATTGCAGATGATTGTCTTCGTCCGGTGTAAAAAGCAGCGTATTGATTGGTCCAAACAGCAGGCGTATGGATGAGTCCAGGGCGCTGCCAAATGCTTCGGTATTTTTTGCCTGCTCCAGGTCATCTCCCAGTGTGTCCAGCAGGTTATCGGCCTCAAGCCTGTCACGCAGTTTGCGAAAAGACTTTCTTTCATGTTTCTGAATTTTTTCATCTTCAGGGGCGGGCAAAGGCAGGTATCGCGTAGTTGTGAACTGGATGCCAAGGCTGTCTGATGTACTGCCGAGCTTCTCCTGGGCCACTGCACGTATCTGCACCAGGCTTTCTTCGCTGATTGTAAAAAGTTGGTCTGCCCAGGCAGCGGCTTCACTCTTTTCTTTTTCATCGGCCAGCTGGTTCGCCAGCCAGGCAATTCTGACCAGGGGAGTGGCATCGAGGATTTCTTCAATACTGGCGTGATGGAAGCGGACGGCATCCTGGCAGAAACCGCCTACCTGAAAATGTTCGAGCAAGGCCGCACCCAGCCTGGCATGGTCAGTACCGAATTCACTGACTTCGGCTTCGAGTAATTGCGCTGTGCTGGATGATTCCTGCAACAGCTCCAGGTAGCGCACAGGAAAGACCTGCTCCAGCACCAGGGCGCCAAGATTCAAAAGCATGCCGCAGAAACCGGCCTGCCGTACAAGGAGTTGTTTCACCGGGCTTTCATCTATGGTCGAACTGGCTATCTGTTCTGCCAGTGAGCGAGCGAGAAGACTCTGAAGATGCAGTTGCTTGAGAAAAAGCAGTCTTTGCGGACTAAGGCGGGCGAAGCCCATCCTTGCAGCACTTTGCCGAATCACTGTCGCAAGTTTTTGCGGACCAGAGTGATGCAGAAATTCGCGGGGATCAAAATTACGGTTGTCAGTGCTTACAGGGCTGCCATCGAGCAGTCGCAGAAAAAGAAAAAGGTCGTCATTAACCAGGTTCTGGAGGGTGTCGGCTGAATCCTGGAGAGCATCCATTTCAGCCAGCAATAATTCCGGAAGGGAGGGAATCGCTGACAGATTAAACTGCCCTAGAATTTTTTTAGTGTTATCAGCCACTTATATTATTCTGCAATTAGTCAGCCTGGCCTTTACCCGAATCGGGTCTTTCTTATATTCAACCCCTTATTCTATAAGATCGCAACTTGGTCGTCACATTTGTGAGCGCTTATTTACTGCCTGTACTGCGCCAGGAATGACTTGTAATATTGCCTGCCCAACCAGAGTTAAAAAAGGGCGCACATCATGGTCAAACCCGACAACCGGATTAAACTTTTCCTCTTCACTTTATTGACCGTTTTTTCCATTCAACTGGCTGTGGGGCAACCGGCACCTTCTCCTGCCTTTTCCAGCGATGTCCTTGCAGCACCTCCAAGTCTTAACTGGGTATCCAATGGCGGCAACCTGGGTAACCAGCGTTACTCTCCCCTGACCCAGATTAACAAGGACAATGTCGGTGATATGAAAGCCGAGTGGCGTGTCCACCTGAATGGATCTGGTGCAGGCCCAAACCATTCGGGTCAGGGCGAACCCCTTTTCTATGACGGCACCCTGTTTGTTGGCACCGGTGAGAACGATGTCTTTGCCATCGACATAGAGACCGGTGAATTCCAGTGGACTTACCAGGCCAATCTTGATCCTGGCCGTGTCAATGTCTGCTGCGGCTGGGTCAGTCGCGGACTGGGCATGGGTGAAGGCCAGATCTTCGTTGGCCAGCTGGACGCCAGGCTGGTAGCACTGGACCAGGAAACCGGGGAAGTGAACTGGGAAATCCAGGCGGAAGACCCCCACATGGGCTTTGCCATTACCTCGGCCCCGCTTTATTACAACGGTATGGTGATTACCGGGTTTGCCGGTGGCGAACGTGCCATACGTGGCCGTATCAAGGCCTATGATGCCAAAGACGGCACCCTGCTCTGGACCTTCTACACTATTCCCGGACCGGGCGAGTTTGGCCACGATACCTGGCCCCAGGATAATGATGCCTGGCGCTATGGTGGCGCCCCCATCTGGCAGACACCTGCCCTGGATCCTGAACTGGGCATGCTGTATTTCTCCACGGGTAATGCCGGCCCGGATCTGAACGGCAACGAGCGCGAGGGCGACAACCTGTTTACCGTCTCAATCGTTGCCCTGGACGCCATGACCGGCGAATACCGCTGGCATTATCAGCAAGTTCATCACGATATCTGGGATTACGACTCGCCCAGCCCGGTCGTGCTTTTTGACGTGGAAAAAGATGGCGTCATGCGCAAGGGACTGGCCGAGGCCAGCAAATCCGGCTATCTCTATATACTGGACCGTATCACCGGGCAGCCGCTGGTGGGCATCATTGAAACGCCCGTCCCACAAAATGAGCGCCAGAAAACATCACCCACACAACCTATTCCTGTTGGCGAAGACTTCATTCCCCACTTCATTGATATTGCCCCCGAAGGCTGGACCCTGGTCAATGAAGGACGCACTTTCACCCCTTTTGATACCGACCCGGTGCTCTATAAGCCACTTGCCGGTGTGAACTGGCCACCGAAAGCCTATGACCGTGAGAACGGCTGGATCTACATCTGCGCCAATGACCGTATCGGTGGCGCGATGCAGGAAGCGGAAAATTCTGAGCCCACACATGACGCGACCTGGCTCGGTGGCGGCTTCCGGCTGCCCAGCATGCCTTCACGCGGCATCTTCGCCGCTATGGATGTCACCACCAATACCATCGCTTGGCGCCAGCAGTGGGCAGGTGGCTGTTCCTCAGGCTCACTGGTTACTGCGGGCGGACTGGTTTTTCATGGACGTAACGACGGCAGGGTCACCGCCATGGATAAGGACAACGGCGAAATGCTCTGGGAATACCAGACCGATGCCGGCGTCAATGGCAGCGGTGCTACCTTCATGCATGAAGGCACCCAGTACATGGCAATCATCTCTGCCGGCACTATCTATTCCGCCGGCAAGCATGGTGACAGTGTCTGGTTATTCTCTCTTGAAGGCGAGATGGCGCAGGAAACTGAAACTGTTTCCACAGCCGGTGGCATCGGCGCAGCAGCAACACCCATGGATCTCGAACTGGTGACGCCCCCGGAAGGCCGCTCGCCTGACCTGGCCTCTGGACGCACCATCTTCAACTCATTGTGCTCTGCCTGTCATGGGCCAAACGGAGAAGGCGGCGAAGCTGGCGTCGAATTCGTTGGCAAAACCTATTCGCCAACAGACATCATGACCGTTGCCAACTATGGCCGAAATACGATGCCGGCGTTTGGCTTCGCATATACTACCGAACAGTTGCACGATGTGGCTTCCTACATCATAGAGGAGGTCCTGGCGGACTAAGGAGCAAGGAGCAAGGAGCAAGGAGCAAGGAGCAAGGAGCAAGGAGCAAGGAGCAAGGAGCAAGGAGCAAGGAGCAAGGAGCAAGGACAGAATAGTTTTGCTCGTTGTTCTGTCAAACTTAATTTACCAGATCACTTTAAAAATATTTACCTTAAAAATCAGCCTGAGTTGAATCCCTTGTTCCTTGCTCCTTGCTCCTTGAAATACCGTCGTAGACTTTATGCTCTGGTAATTTCTGGTTGTCGCCAGAAATTCCTCCTAGAATGATCCCATGACATCCCGCTCTGCCAAAACCTCTGATAGTGAATCGCTGGACCTGGACAAGGTACCGGTCACTGAACTCAAGGGGGTCGGTCCCAAGCTCGCCGAAAAGCTCGCCGGCATTCATGTCCATAGTGTCCTGGACCTGCTCTTTCACCTGCCCTTCCGTTACCAGGACCGTACACGAATCACCCCAATAGGCTCAGTACGTCACGGCATGGAAGCTGTGATTGAAGGTGAAATCATGGGCAGCGCCGTGGTTTTTGGCCGGCGCAGAAGCCTGCTGGTCAAGGTCCAGGATGGCACTGGTATCACCAGTCTGCGCTTCTACCACTTCAGTGCAGTACAGAAAAACAACCTCAAGGACGGTGCCCGTATCCGGTGTTTTGGCGAGGGGCGCTGGGGCAAAAGTGGCGTGGAACTTTATCACCCGGAATATGAAATCCTGTCCGGTCCTGACAATGGACTGGCGGACCGGTTGACGCCAATCTATCCAGCCACCGGAGGTCTGCACCAGGCCAGGTTGCGCGCATTGACTGAGCAGGCCCTGATTATGTTGAGCAAATCCCGAGCACTGCCGGATCTGTTACCCGAAGACCTGAGCAGGGAACTGAAGTTTATTTCCCTTGAAGATGCGCTGGTCTACCTGCATCGTCCACCTGTAGATGCGTCCCTGAAAGAACTGGACGAAGGCACTCACCCGGCGCAGAGCCGCCTGGCTTTTGAAGAACTGCTGGCCAATTATTTATGCCTGCGCCGCCTGCGTGAACAGGCCGACAAGCATGCAGCGCCATCCTTTCCCTCCGGCGGAGAGCTGGCAAGCAAGCTGGAGAAATCCCTGCCTTTTACATTGACCGGTGCACAGCAGCGGGTCGCAGGGGAAATCAGTCGTGACATGGAAAAGACGACACCCATGCTGCGTCTTGTGCAGGGTGATGTCGGTTCAGGCAAAACCCTGGTTGCTGTGATGGCAGCACTGCAGGTCGTTGAGCAGGGTTACCAGGCAGCCATCATGGCGCCCACAGAAATCCTGGCAGAACAGCATTATCTCAACCTGGACGCCATGCTGCAGGCGCTGGGTATCACATGCGTTTTCCTGAGCGGGAAAATTAAAGGCAAGCAGCGCACCTCTGTGTTGCAGGGAATGGCCAGCGGCCAGGCCCAGGTCATCATTGGTACCCACGCCCTTTTCCAGGACGAAGTGCAATTCCAGCGGCTGGGTCTGATCGTCGTGGATGAGCAGCACCGTTTTGGTGTACACCAGCGGCTGGCATTACGTGAAAAGGGCAATATCAACAACACCTACCCCCATCAGCTGATCATGACCGCCACGCCTATTCCGAGAACATTGACCATGAGCGCCTATGCCGACCTGGACTGCTCCATCATCGATGAGCTGCCCCCGGGACGAACTCCAGTGAATACAATTCTTTCCGCTGACTCGCGACGAGATGAAATCATTGAACGCATTCGTGCCGCTTGTAGCGAAGGCAAACAGGCTTACTGGGTTTGCACATTGATCGAGGAATCAGAAGCCCTTCAGTGCCAGGCTGCCGAAGCCACCTACACTGATATGCAAACCCGGCTGGCAGGTATCAATATTGGCCTGATCCATGGTCGCATGAAGCCAAAGGAAAAAGCGGACGTGATGCAGGCCTTTAAAAACGGTGAGACACAATTACTCATTGCAACCACTGTTATTGAAGTGGGTGTGGATGTCCCCAACGCCAGCCTGATGGTTATTGAAAACCCGGAACGACTTGGCCTGGCACAACTGCACCAGTTGCGCGGACGTGTTGGCCGAGGCAGCGTGGAGAGTCATTGCGTGCTGCTCTATAAAGCCCCCTTGAACGATGTGGGAAAGGAGCGTCTATCCATCATGCGCCAGAGCAACGATGGCTTCTTCATTGCCGAAAAGGATCTTGAAATTCGCGGTCCCGGCGAAGTACTTGGCACACGCCAGACCGGACTCATGGAATTCAAGCTCGCGGACCTATTAAGAGATGCGCACCTGCAGCCCCTGGTGAAACTCTGGGCAGAAAAAATCAAAATATCTAATCCCGAATTTATCGAACCGTTAATCAAACGCTGGCTGGCAGGAACTGAGCAGTATGGGCATGTATAAAAATCATCAATGTGAAGTATTTATAAAAGTATAACTGGAAGACAAGTTTATGAACCTGGAAAAACTAAACCACTGGCTGGCACTTGCAGCAAATTTGGGCGTAATCATCGGCATTATTGTTGTTGTTATTGAGCTGAACCAAACCCAGGTTTCTTTACAAACAGAAGCAAGTACCACCAGGACACTAATGGCAGTTGAGCACCGCAAAATATATCGGGACAACGGCGTAGAAGAAATTATTTTCAAGCTCAATAATGACTTGGTCCTGACAAGTGACGAAGAGCTAAAAGGGCTTGAATGGATAGAATATATCCTGCGCTATTTTGAAAATTTACATTACCAGAATCAACAGGGCGTTTTAGATCAGGAAATCTGGGAAGCAAATCTGACCGGCATTCAAGCTGTTTGCACCGGGTCGATTTTTAAATATTTTTTTGACTGGCCCAATGATTATGGTTCAGGCACCTATCGAAAATCGTTTGTTGAATTAATCATGGAGCCCTGTAGCTAAGCCCTTAAAAACCGTTTAATCTTTCACGCCATTTTGCTTCGTAATAAAACGACCAGCACTATTCATTTTCAATTTTTTGTTTAAGAGGAACACTATGTCCAGTTCACCATCCGACATGAAACGTATCTTTGATCTACAACAGCAGTACCAGTGGACCATGAAGGCTTCCTCTGCCGATGAGCGCAAGGCGCTGCTGACAAAACTGAAAGAGTCCGTAGAAGCTCACGCCGATGAAATCGTTGCGGCTGTGCAAAAAGACACGCGCAAACCGGAGCAGGAAGTGCGTATCACCGAGGTGATGAATGTCGTCGGGAATATCCAGCGCAATATCGATAATCTCGACGACTGGATGAGCCCCGTAGAAGTACCCACGTCCATGAATCCTGAGGACAGCGCGCAGATCATCTACGAAGCGCGTGGTGTATGCCTGATTCTTGGCCCCTGGAATTTCCCGCTGGGGCTGGTCCTTGGCCCGGTTGCTGCGGCCATTGCTGCCGGCAACTGCTGCATGATCAAGCTGACTGACCTTTGTCCCGCCACAGCCAGCGTGGCTGGAAAAATAATCAGCGAAGTGTTTGACGAAAAGGAAGCCACGCTCTTCGAAGGTGACGTCAGTGTCGCCACTGACCTGCTGGAGCTGCCTTTCAACCATATCTTCTTCACTGGCAGCACTCGCGTAGGCAAGCTGGTTATGGCCGCCGCTGCGAAAAACCTTGCAACCGTCACTCTTGAGCTGGGCGGCAAGTCTCCGGTCATTGTTGATGACGGGGCCGATGTCGAGAAGATTGCCACAGATCTTGCCGGCGCCAAGCAATTCAATGGTGGTCAGGCCTGTATCTGCCCTGATTATGTGTTTGTGAAGGAAAGCCAGAAAGACACATTGGTTAACACCTTCAAGGCAAAGGTGCAGGAAAATCTTTACGACGACTCTGGCAATATAAAGAAGGAAAACATTGCGCAGATCGTCAACCCGCAAAATTTTTCCCGTGTGAAAGGTCTGTTTGAAGATGCAATCGCCAAGGGAGCAAATGTTGCAGTTGGCGGCGAACTGGAAGAAAACGATCTGACCGTGCACCCCACCATGCTCACGGATGTCACACCGGATATGGCAATCCTGCAGGAGGAAATTTTTGGTCCTGTACTACCGGTCATGACTTACAACGACCTGGATGAAGCCATTGAATACATCGAGCAGCGCGACAAGCCTCTCGCACTCTATGTGTATTCCCCAAACCCTGACAATATCGACAAGGTGTTGAAGCGAACCTCGTCAGGGGGAGTCACTGTAAATGGCGTGTTCTCTCACTATCTGGAAAACAACCTGCCCTTTGGCGGAGTCAATGGCAGCGGCATGGGAAGCTACCACGGCCACTTTGGCTTCAAGGCTTTTTCCCACGAACGCGCTGTTTACCGGCACCAGGGTTAATAGATATTATTGATGCAGCCCGCACCTTCGACCCGCCTTTCATTACGTGAAGCCACCGCCGAAGATGCCGGTTTTATGCTGCGCCTTTTAACCGAGCCATCCTGGAGTCGATTCATTCGCAGCCATGACGTTGACTCGGAATCTGCAGCCCGCACCTATCTGCAGGACAGAATTATTCCAGGTTATGGCACGGGCCTTGGCTTCTGGGTCGTTGAGCTGCAAAAGACAGCAACACCCATCGGTATCTGTGGCCTGATCAAGCGCGATTACCTGGTACAACCTGACCTGGGTTTTGCGCTTCTTGAACAGTACTGGGGTCAGGGCTATGCCAGGGAAGCTTCAGAAGCTGTCATCAGTTATGCCCGCAAGGACCTTGGCTTAACTGAACTGATTGCTATCAGCAGTCCAGACAATACCAGCTCCCATGGCTTGCTGGAGCGACTGGGTTTTCAGCATGAGGGTGAATCAATATCACCTGAAGGCCAGATATCGGTCAACTACCGCCTGGTGCTGAATTGATGAGCAACACAGGATTGAGTATGAAGTGGAAAATCCGGTTAAGGGTTTTCCTTTAATCTGTTGATTGTTGTCAAACCTCCCCACTATCCCTGCGGTATTCTGATGATATGAATTCAACAAATACATCAAGTTCGGCCTCTTCTGCATGGGCTCGCTGGCTCGACACGCCGCGAAAAACACTATTACGAAAGACGTTATTCCAAATACACCTCTGGGCAGGAATCGCGCTTGGCCTTTATATTTTTTTCATCAGTGTCACCGGCAGCGTCCTTGTTTATCGCAACGAACTTTATCTATGGGTGACGCCCGAACCCTATATTTCAGAAGCGCCGGGGCCTGCCCTGAGCGAGGCTGATCTGAAGAATGCCGCGATTTCTGCGTATCCCGGTTACAGTGTTTCCCGCCTTTCTCCTCACTACAACCCGGACCATGCCACGCTCATCTGGTTAAAAAAGGATGACGACACCATTGAGCGCCTGTTTGATCCCAATACCGGTGAGGATGTCGGCAAGGCCGTTTCTACCGGGGTCATGTTTGTATCCGGGCTGATCGAAATCCATGACAACTTCCTCGCGGGGCGAACCGGCCAGGTCATCAATGGTATCGGTGCCATGGGCGTGATCCTGGTTGCCATGACCGGCCTGGTGATCTGGTGGCCCGGCAGGAAGCGATGGCGGCGAAGTCTTGTCCTTCATAGAGGTGTGGGCTGGAAGCGCTTTACCTGGGATCTGCATAACATGATGGGCTTCTGGACATTCCTTTTCATTTTCATCTTTTCCCTGAGCGGTATTTACCTGTGCTTTCCGGAATCCTTCCATGCATGGGCAGACAGAACCTTTGTTCTGAATAACGAAAATGCCGGGGAGCGTTTTATAGACAAGGCGCTTTACTGGCTGGCCTTTTCTCATTTTGGCCGCATCAATGGCATCGGGCTCTTCTGCGAGGGACCCGGGTTTTGTGATCAGGCCGTCAAGGCCACCTGGGCCTTTTTTGGCATTGCGCCCGCTGCCATGTTCGTGACCGGTGCCATCATGTGGTGGAACCGGGTAGTGAAACGCTGGTTACGTAAGCCCTGAAGGATTGGTGCCGGTCAGGATGCCCGTTTCCCCTTCGCTGCGGCCGATGAGAACAGCGCCACAGGAGTCACTGAAGATATTCACCGACGTGCGGCACATGTCCAGCACGCGGTCTGTCACTAGCAACAGCCCTATAGCTTCCACTGGCAAGCCAATAGCCGTGAGGATGACGGTGATCGCCACCAGGCTGGCGGCAGGTATGCCGGCAACACCGATGGATGTCAGCAGCGCAATGAGTACCACAGTGAACTGTGTGGCGAAGGTCATCTCCAGGCCATAGGCCTGGGCGAGGAAAATCGCGGCGACGCATTCATAAAGCGCTGTGCCGTCCATGTTGATGGTAGCCCCCAGCGGCAACACAAAGCTGGTGGTCCGGTTGGAGACACCGGCATTTTTCTCCACACACTCCATGGTCAAGGGCAAGGTGCCTGAGGATGACGCCGATGAAAACGCCATGAGCATGGCCGGCGCCATGGCTTTGTAATGATTAAGTGGATTCACGCCGGCCACGTATTTCAGTACCAGCGGCAATACGATAAAGGTATGCGCACCCAGTGCCAGCAGCACCGTAAAGAAAAACACCAGCAAGGGCTTGAAAGCCGCAAAGCCTGTGGAGGCGACTGTCTCAGCTACAAGACCAAAAACACCATAAGGGGCAAATGCCATCACCCACATGGTAATGCGCATCATGGTTTCAAAGACCCCGCTCCACAGGTTACGAAGCGCTTCGCTTTGTTTCTGCGGGATACGGGTCATGAAAAAGCCAAACACCAGGCTGAAAAAAATCAGTCCCAGCATCTGCCCATCTGCTGCTGCCTGGACAATATTGGTTGGCACCATGCGCAGAAAGATCTGCACAATATCGCCGCTCCCGCGGCCTTCTACAGCGGCAACCGCTGAGCTGACTTCTGCCGAGTCCAGGGTGAGATTGAGTGCATCACCCACTGGCTGGCCATTGGAAATTCCCGGTGTAAACAGGTTAACAAAGAAGAGGCCTACCAGAATGGCTGCTGTGCTCGAGAAGGCATAATAAAGGATGGTCTTGCCGCCCAGTCGTCCCAGATCGTTGCCATTACCGAGGGTGGCGATCCCGATAATGATCGATGACATGATCAGGGGTACGATGATCATCCGCAGGGCATTCATGAACAGAGTGCCGATGAAGTCGTATATATCCAGGAATCTGATGCCCATGATAGTGGCTTCAGTGCCGGTCAATGTGCCTGCAATACCTGCGAGAACAATGGCGATAAGAATTTGCCAGTGCAGTTTCAGTTTCATGATGACTCCTGATAGAGAAGGACCCATTAGAACAACGGATTCAACGTTATTCAATGGCACGGGTTGTAGGTCTATAATGCTTCGCTATTCACACATGGTTTGAATGACATGCCCCAGACACAATACCTTGCCCGCAGCCGTACTTTTCTGAACGGACTCTGGGAAAGCAGCAGGCAGGGTTTCCAGAAACGCTTCCCGATCACCTATGCACACCTGCCTGAATACTGGCGGCTGATGCGCATGGATCGGCCCATCGGTATTTTCCTGCTGCTCTGGCCGACACTCTGGTGTTTATGGATTGCTGCAGAAGGCATACCCGACTTCAAGCTTCTGGTGATTTTCATCCTGGGCACAACCCTCATGCGTGCGGCGGGCTGCTGCATCAATGATTACGCAGATCGGGACTTTGACGGCCACGTGGAAAGAACAAAAGACCGCCCATTGGCCACGGGAAGTATTACCGGTAAGGAGGCGCTGGTGCTATGCGCCCTGCTATGCTTGCTGGCCTTTGCACTTGTACTGCTGACCAATCGACTCACAGTCTATATGTCTTTCGCAGGCCTGGGCCTGGCGCTGCTGTATCCTTTTGCCAAGCGCTTTACCCACCTGGCACAGTTATTCCTGGGAGCGGCTTTTTCCTGGGGCGGGATAATGGCATTTACGGCGCAGACCGGTGAGCTCCCGGTCTATGCCTGGCTGCTCTACACAGCCAACTTTCTTTGGACCGTGGTTTACGACACACAATATGCCATGGTGGACAGGAATGATGATCTGAAAATCGGGGTGAAATCCACCGCCATACTTTTTGCCGAGACGGATATTTTTGTTATCGGTACGCTGCAGGTATTCTTCCTTGTCGCCATGTCACTGGCAGCAGAGCCCTTTGGCCTGGGCGGGTGGTACCAGTTTGGTTTGTTCCTGGCAGCCTGTCTGTTTGCCTACCAGCAATTTCTCACCTGGAAACGACATCCCAGGGATTGTTTCCGCGCTTTTCTGAATAACAACAAGGTGGGAATGATTATTTTCTTTTTTACGGCGGTGGATCTTTTTATACCTTAGCCGCTAGAGGCTAGAGGCTAGTAGCTTTATAGAAGCTCCTTGCCATTAAAAACCTCTCTGTCCAATTCGAAAGACTCTATCCCATCAACACACCCCAGGTTCACACGAAAGTAGCCGGGCTTGCGCATGGTTTCGTGAAAGGTGTAATTGCCGCACTGGTTGCAATAGTAATGCTTCGCTACTTTTTCACCGAACTGGTAGCAAGACAACGCGTCTCCTTTTATTTCGCGGTGAAGATCCGCATCAGCAATGGGTGGGTTCAGCATGATGGCCGCCCGGCGTGCGCAATAGGAACAGTTACAACTCAATCCTGAGGTGATCTCCCCGTCCGTAGAAAAGGTGAACGTGACAGCGCCGCAATGGCAGCTTCCCTGGTAATCTGTCATGGCTTCATCCTTCTATGGTTAACATTAATAACTATTGTCACTACGTGTATTGAATAAGCGCGGGTTTTTGCCATTCAAGACTGGCACCCAGGCTGCTGAGTATCTCAACGCCCTTCTCATAGTTCCGGCCTACGGAACTGACCCCATGAGAATCGTCGCCAGGAACAACATCGATATCCAGTTCAAGAGCGGCTTCAAGCACAGGCATGGATGGATATTGCTCCGTTGCCTTGTCGAAACCGCGCAGATTGAAGTCGAGGATCAGCCCGCACTCGGAAATAAAATCCAGGTTGCGTTCGATACGCTCCCAGACACCCGGCTTGCCGAGGGTCTCCAGGTAATCCGGATCATATTTTCGAATCAGGTCAAAATGACCCACCACGGAAGGTTCAAGGTCCTGGAGCATTTCAAACTGGCTATCGAAATAATCCTGGTAAAGTGCTTCAAGGCTGCCTGAGTCTTTCACTGCCCTGTTGAAGTTAGCATGGTCATAATCGATACAGATGCCATTGACATGATGCACCGAGCCCACCAGGTAGTCTGGCTTGAGTTCTTCTACCAGCTCCCTGACAAAGACCGAGGAGCCATCATAGGTTTCCGTTTCAAAGGCAGAATAGATTTCGATCTTGTTGCTGTACTTTTGCTGCAGGCTGCGGCACTCCCTGAAATAGGTGCGAAACCTGTCCAGGAGAAAATCTGCGCTGAGATCGTTTTCAGCCTCATCGGGATAGCGCACAGCATTGGACAGTGGCGCCATATGCTCAGTGATTCCCACCCAGGAAAACCCGGCATCAATATAGGCGCGAATCACATCTTCCAGCTTGTCGCTGGCATGGTGGCAAAACTGGCCACTATGTCCGCCATGCACTGACACTCTTTCAACTGCAGACAACGCTTGTGCCATGGTAATTTCCGGGGATGAATTCAGACCGTTAAACTAATGCAGCATCGGGTTTGAGTAAATACTTTTATAGGTAATCATTGCAATCTCCTTTGATTAGAACAACGTATCTGGAAGGAGAAGGCATTACGTGCCTACAATAGCCATCACTAACATACAGTACAGGCACTCGATTGACCTCTGACAGCTACCAACTGCGTTTTCTGACCAGCATTTCTGAAATCAATGCTGAAGACTGGGATGCGCTTGCCGGAAAAGCATACCCGTTCATGCGGCATGGATTTTTCCTGGCACTGGAAAAAAGCAGTAGCACTACGGCCATTACTGGATGGCAGCCCTTCCACGTAGTGATTGAAAAGGGGACTGAGGAAAACAGCAAACCCGTTGCCATCATGCCCATGTTTCTCAAGGACAACTCGCGTGGTGAGTATGTCTTTGACTGGTCATGGGCAGATGCCTATCAACGACATGGTATGGATTATTACCCGAAACTGGTCACCGCAATCCCTTTCACCCCCTGTCCGGGACCAAGAATCTGTATCGCACCAGATCAGGATGCCGATGAAATCTACAGGCTGTTAAGTGTTTATATTCCGCAGCAGGCAAAAAAACTGAATGCCTCAAGCTGGCATATCCTGTTTCCGGAGCAGCATGAAAGCGACGCCTTCAAGGCACTGGGTATTCAGGACAGGATCGGTTGCCAGTATCAGTGGTTCAACAAAGGCTACTGCAGTTTCGATGATTTTCTTGAACGTTTTGCGTCAAGGAAGCGAAAAAATATCCGCAAGGAGCGGCAGAAAATCCTGGACGCAGGAATAAGCTTTGAAAAAATTGCCGGCCCTGACATCACTCCCCTGCAATGGGAAAAGTTTTACCTTTTTTACCAGAGCACCTATTTCGTCAGGGGTCGCTCGCCTTACCTGACTGATGAATTTTTTATCCGGGCCGGCGAAATCATGCCCGAAAACCTCTTGCTCATCCTTGCCAAAAAGGAAGGGGAATATATTGCCGGCGCCTTGAGTTTTGTTGGTGAAGATACGCTCTATGGTCGTTACTGGGGTTGTACAGAGGAATACCAGTTCCTGCATTTCGAGACCTGCTACTACCAGGGCATCGAATACTGTATTGAAAAAGGGTTAAAACGCTTTGATTCAGGCGCCCAGGGAGAACATAAGATTCAACGTGGTTTTGAGCCGGTACTGACATGGTCCAACCACTGGATTGATAACCCCGACTTTGATCATGCCATCAGTCGTTTCCTGGCCGATGAAGAAAAATACATTCGACGTTACCAGGAAGAAGCGTTCAACTACCTGCCATTCAAACAGAACGACGACTAACCCTTTTTTACCCAGGCAAGTAACTGGTTATTGGCCGGCATGGCGTGATCGTCGACAAGCCCCATTCCCGCTTTTTTTGCCAGGTCATTTACTAACTCAAAATCACGAATACCGCTTACCGGATCCTGCAGCTGCAACCATTCCTGGAACCGGGCATTGCTGTCACTGGTGTAACGGCCTGCATATTTGAATGGCCCATATACACACAGGTATCCACCCGGTCTGAGCACTTCACCGACACCACGAATAAATTCCACAACAAATTGTTCAGCCATGATGTGCAGGGTGTTGGCACTGAAGATATTGTCTACTGCTTTTACTGGCCAGGGATTCATCTGCACTTCCAGCGTCATCGGCGGCAGGATATTATTGCTGGCACACCCTTCAAGTCCCGCCTGAAGTAATGCCATGTTGCTTTCAATTTCGGTGGGTTGCCAGCTCACCCTGGCAAGATGTTCTGCAAAAAACTGAATATGCTGCGCTGTATAACTGCCAATCTCGAGCACAGTGCTGCCTGCATCAAAATACCTGCGAATGACCTCAAGAATGACTGCCTTGTTGTTTTCACAGGCCTGGGAGAAAGGTTTTGACATAGCACAAGAGTTCGTTTGTGAATTGATTTACACTGGCACAAAAGAGGAAGCCGTATTATGCCAAAACAACATATCGAAGGCCTGCTAGGCCAGTTACACGACCGATTTGCAGACAGTGACACCAGCCCCCAGCAGGAAGCCATGCTTGCGCAAATGCAAAGCCAGCTCGCCGAGTGGGAGGGGCCTAAACCTCCTGCTGATTTCGAGGAAACTGCCGAATTGCTGCTGCAGGAAGTGGAGGAAGATCACCCTATGGCGTCCAAAATCATTCGGGAAATCATCAACACGCTGGGCAATATCGGGGTATAGCCCCCTATTTCTGCTTGCGCAGAAAAACAGGTTTTTCCTCTGTCGATTCTGTCTTGCTATAGCGGTAACCATCGAGCCCGAACGTTGACAGCTCACTTGCCTCTTCAATACGGTTTTTGATTATCCAGGCCGCCATCTGACCCCTGGCTTTTTTGGCAAAAAAGCTCAGCACTCGGTATTTGCCACTGCTGAAATCCTTGAAAACCGGCTGAACCACCCGGGCATTTAATGCTTTCTTATCCAGTACGCTGAAATACTCATTGGACGCCAGGTTAACCAGCACATCTTCTCCCGTGGATTTCAGATCGCGATTGATGGATTTCGTCACTTTGTCGCCCCAGAATTCGTACAGGTTTTTACCGCGCTCGGTTTTCAGTGCCGTACCCATTTCCAGGCGGTATGCCTGCATCAGGTCCAGTGGTTTCAGCGAGCCATACAACCCCGAAAGAATCCTCAGATGATCCTGCGCATACTCAAGATCCTTTTTACTGAGCTTTTCAGCTTCAAGGCCCGTGTACACATCACCCTTGAAGGTGAAAATCGAAGGCCTGGCGTTATCCTCCCTGAAAGGTGTCTTCCATTTTTTGTAACGATCCACATTCAGCTCGCTGATAGCGTCACTGGTGTTCATCAGTTTTTTTAGATCGCTGGAGGAATACGTGCGCATCTGCTTGACCAGTTTACGCGTGTCACCAAGAAACTCGGGCTGTGATAATTCAGGCGCCTTGTAGTCGCTTTCCAGATCCAGTGTCTTGGCCGGAGAAATAACAATCAGCATGGTGATTCGAGTTTCCTTTATTAAATAGTAGGGTTAATGAATTGGGTCAAACCTGGTTGAGAAATTCATCCCACCATTGCAAGGGTGTGACACCGTCGCGCCGGTCATAAATATTGCCGTAATACCAGACAGAGTCCTGGAATTTAGCCATTGCGCTATCGAAGAGTCGCTCAATGTCGGCGAATCCAATATTAACATGCAGGCTGTAAGCCAGTGCTCTTTCCGTTTTGCAGTCCAATGAGCCTCCATGTTTTTCCACCTGGGGAGTGAGGTATTGTTCCAGCAGATCAATGTCCTGTTTTCTGAAAATGCGTATCGCCAGGTTGCCACTGCGTTTCATGATCTGGTAATCCGCAGGGTTATCCTGAGCACAGGAAAAAATATCACCCGCAGCGAGGTCTCTCACAAACAGCGGGGAGCGCAGCAATTCAAAAGCGCCCATGTCCGTCAATTTCACCTCAAGCTTTTCAAGCACCGGCGCACCCTCGCTGTCGGTACCTGCTACCAGCTGGATCCACCTGGTTTCATCCTTGCTTCCAGGTTGTTTTTCAGGCGTTTCTTCTGACATTTTTCTGCTTTTTTTCCAGGATTGCTGCTTTAAAACCGCGCCATGGTATCAGGGTGAATCACAGCTTTCACCCGGTTTGTCCTATATCAAGCAACCTTGTCCTCAGCGGCGATAATCTGTAATCTGGTTCAACAAATTCATTCATACGGGTGTTAAGCCATGAATTTATACAAAACTATTTTGGTCGCTGTTGACCTTTCACAGGACTCAGCCGTGATCGTGGATAAAGCCAGGAACCTGGCTAAACAATACGGTGCTGAACTCAGTATGGTTCACGTCATAGAGCCCATTGCTGTGGGCTATGCGGTAGAGGTCACCAGCGTGGACATCGAGGGCCTGCACGAGGAAGTCACCAAGCAGGCTAAGTCTACACTGCATGAAATGGGAGCCAATATCGACATTCCTGAGCATCGCCTGCATACCGTGCTGGGACAGCCTGCCAGGGAAATTCGTGAACTGGCAAAGGAAATTGAAGCAGACCTGATCGTCATGGGTGGCCATGGTCGCCATGGGCTTGATCTATTATTCGGATCAACTTCATCCAGCGTCACTCATGGTGTCGGTTGTGACCTTCTGATCGTTCACATCGAAGAATAGCCAAATCCTGATTCAGGTTTTTCGGCATTGCCATGAAAACTAAAAACCTGCACTCTACGTGCAGGTTTTTATTATCCAATAGTTATGTTGTTAGCCCTTCACCGAATCGCCAGGCGCATGCTCTGGTGTCGCCCGCTTGCCGTCGTTATCGGAGTAGTGGGTGTTGGTGGCGTGTTTACAAGCCTCTTCCTTGCTGAAGGCGAACTGGGGCATTTTTTGGAGCCCTCTCTCGTGCTCACACTCTGGGGCATGATGCTGTTTTCCTTTATCCAGCTATTTCAGCAAATACCACCGCCTGTGCTGCCCCATGATGACTTCATCACCCGACTGGGTTCACGCATGATCCTCGCTTGCTACAGCTTGCTCGCGTTCCTTGTCATTCTGGTGACGATCATTCTGGTATGGATGAGTTATCGCCTGATATACCTGGACTGAAGTTTTCTTTTATTACCAAGGCACAAAAAAGCCGGCCAAGAGGCCGGCTTTTTATTCGGGCTATTTAATTTAGAAAACGTAATTAACGCCCAGGCTGGCATTGCGGCCTTCAAACAGGCTATTAACGTCAAAACCGCCCTGTGTGGTTTCCCGTCTCTTGTTCAGCAGGTTCTTGGCCTGAAAGTTAAGCGTCCAGTGTTCACCCATGTAGCGGGTATAGTTAAAGTCCAATTCACCATAAGGCTGGTCCATCACATCAGGCTGCCCAAGGATGCCCACCTCACGAATCTTCTCGCCAGTAATGTGGTACACAAGGCTGGCCTT
>Ga0181559_10000049_pt1 | contig 85303 bp, 51 predicted proteins | sample 011ome_21_FD_133752 | JGI IMG/M metagenome (GOLD analysis project Ga0181559, IMG submission 133752) | Coastal salt marsh microbial communities from the Groves Creek Marsh, Skidaway Island, Georgia - 011508AT metaG (megahit assembly) | ecosystem: Environmental > Aquatic > Marine > Intertidal... | reverse complement strand
TTTCTCGTATTCGTATTCGTATTCTTACAACAACAACAACAACAACAACAACAACAACAACAACAACAATAAAACAATGCACGTTCTAAATCTACTCTTTTCAAAAATATCATCTATCTATTCGCTCTCTTTCGGGTCTTTTACACGCGTCTTCTTCAGCTTTATCGCCGCGTAATATACGCTCCCGACCACACCCACAATCATACCGCTAAAGTTTGCCCACTGAAATACCCCACCAAAGAATATGTACCCTATCCAAACAACCGCTAAATCTTTCACGTTGCCGCAAATAGCTTGCGTCAACGCCGAGTTCACCGAAGTATTTAAAAATATAGAGTAGTTCAGCGCAAACGCGAGCACGCACGAACCGAACAAAACTCTCACAAACCCACTGTTTTCGTTTATATAAATAATCGTACTAAACACCTCTCCTCTTAACAGAGATAGTACGAATAACGGCGCACCGCACCAAATCCCGTTTGTCCACATCAACCCAAACGCGTTCAATCCACTCTTCTTGGATATGCGTCCAATCATGATCAAGTACACGCTCGTCGCCACGTTATTCAAAACGACCATGAAATAACCGTACAAATTGAACTCCATATCGTTCATTCCGGCTATCACCGCGCCTAAAACCATCAACATCACCGCAAAAATCACGTCTTTCTCTTGCGATTTCCCAAACACGAGGAACTCGGTTGCCATCGTAAACGCGCCCGTCGTTCTTCGCAATGTCGTATACATCGGTAAGTTCACGCCTCTCAAAGAAATCATGGATAACAACATATACGTCAAATACGCAAGAGCTAATGGGAGCGTCACTCGAAACAACTTCGCCGTCGGGAATCCTGTTTTCATGTTTAATCCGCCTTTCGGCACTTTGTTCGATGTTTCCTCGTTTTTGTCCTCGTCCACGAACTCAATCAGTTTGAGTCTTTTAAACACGTACAAAAGCATCGTCGAAACGATCAGTTGCGATAGCGTGATGACGTTCGCGAATGGAAAATCGTATAAAGATAACGCGGTTTTATTGAAACAGAGCAACGCGATTGCGCACGCCATGTAGCTAAACGCGATCGACGCGCATTGGAACGCCGAAGCTTTCGGTTTCTTTTGCAGATGGAGTAAACCGGCTCCGGCGATTTGGGACGTGGACGACGGTTTCTTGTTTGATGATTTAAACATGTCTTCCGTAACTATGTATCGCCACGACGTTTATTATGAATGTGTTACGTAATGGACGTAGTTTTTTTTCTCTTCCCACGCGTGTTCGAAAAGAAGAGCGAGCGAGCAATAAAGTGTCGAATGGATAGAAAAAAGTTAACGGTCGTTCGTTCGTTTCAGTGGTGTGAACGTGTAATGTAAGTAGTAGTATGGCAATCGATTATAATAGAAATAATATCTCCCCCTCTCTCTCTCTTTCTCTCTCTGCTATCTAATTGTATTATTGTTATTATTATTTAATGGACATCTTCGCGAACGCCGTCGCGGCATCCATGGCTTCAGTCAACGCTCCCGCGTTCGGCCCTTGGCCTTGAGCGACGCCTTTTTTACCGCCACCTTTCCCTCCGAGCGGTTTCAAGCAAGTATCTAACCAGTTTTTAGCCTCGTTGGTTTTGTTCTTTACGTCAGACGGGACCGAACACAACGCTACGGCTTTCCCGTCGTTTGTGGCGAACAAAGCGCAAGATAAACCTTTTCCAGCGACGGATTGCGCGCACTCGCCCAACACTTTCGCATCTAACCCATCGCCGAGGTTGGCGACAAGAAAGTTTTCGTTCTTGGACGAGGCTTCGTCGCACATAACCGAGAGTTGTTCGATGGCTTTCCCAGCGGCTTCAGCGGCAGCTTTCTTCTTTTCGTCTAAGTATCGTTTGTTTTCACGGACGATTAACTCTCTCAAATTTTCGCGGGAAGCGAACGGCATCGTCTTCTCCAGGTCGTCGATGGAACCTTTCAACAATGCCAACTGCGCGGCGAGCTCGGGTAAGTCAGTAATTTTCGACGTAGCATCAATCATGTCCATGAACTCTTTCGCATTCTGGAAGGCAAGTCTCGCTTGGCCTTTCGTGGCCGCAGTAATACGTCGAATACCCTTCGCCGTACCAACTTCTTCGATGATGGCAAAATCTTCCGCTTCCGCGGTGCTTTTCAAATGTGTGCCGCCGCAAAACTCAATCGAGCGTTTCGCCCACGCCTCGTTGGACGGATCGGATAACAAATCGTCGATGGCGGGACCAACAGAAACGACTCTAACCGGATCAGGATAAACTTCACCGAATACCGCGCGCAAGCCGTTGATTTTCTGCGCGTCTGCTAACGCCACCTCTCTCGTGTGCACGGACAAGTTTTCTTTAATTTGGGAGTTGACGATGTCTTGCGCCTCTTGGATTTGCTTCGCAGTGACTGGTTTGTTGTGCGAAAAGTCAAAACGTAACTTTTCATCGTCCACGACAGAACCCTTCTGGTTAACTTCATTCCCTAAGACTTCGCGCAAGGCAAAGTTAACGACGTGCGTCATCGTGTGGTTGGGCATAATGTTCGAACGGCGAGCGACGTCAACTTGCGCGGCGCACGCATCGCCGACCGAAATCGAAATGGAATCGTCCGATAATACGTGCAAGATGTACCCAGCCGCCGCTTTCGCTTCGGAAACAGATACGTCTTTGCCGTTGATGTTCAAAGATCCGGTGTCAGAGACTTGGCCACCAGACTCGGCGTAAAATGGCGTCGATTCTAAAATCAAACCAAAGGGCCCGCTTTGTCCTTCGGTGGATTGAACGAAACCGTTCGAGCTCGTCAAAATCGCTTTGACCGTAGTATCCACTTTCGGAACGTTTTCTACGTACTTGAACGAATCATCGGTTGTCGTGATGTTATTATTTGCCAACCATGCCGTCGCTTCTGCTTGGAACAACAAATCAACGCCGGTATTTTTTTTAGAATTCATTCTCGATTTCTCTTGCGCCGCTTTGAACACTTGCTCAAACTCTTCGTTGTTCAGTGTCAAACCGTTCTCTTCGCACATAATTTCCGTCAAATCGTTCGGGAAACCGAAAGATTCCCACAACAAAAATGCCTCGGCACCAGAAATGACGTTTCTGTTTTCACCCCTCGCGCCTTCGGCAATTTTCTTGAACTTTTCAATTCCTTTCAAAAGCGTCTTTCCGAACGATTCCTCTTCTTCGGCGATAATTTCGATGACTCTTTTTTCCTCTTTCTTGATTTCTGGAAAGGTTTCACCGAGCATTTTTACAACCGTCGGTACCAACTTATGGAAGAACCCTTGTTTGGCGTTCAGTTTCTCGCGTCCAAATCGAACGGCTCTCCTCAAGACTCTTCTCAAAACGTAGTTTCTTCCGTCCGACCCAGGACTAGCGCCGTCCGCGATAGCAACAGTTAACGTTCTCACGTGATCCGCGACAACTCTGTACGCCATATCCTTCTCTCCAGCGTCAGCGGCGCCTAACAAACCGGTGTAAGGCGCCGCACCGGTAACTCTTTGAATTTCTCGGAAAATAGGGAGAAACACATCCGTGTCGTAGTTCGACGGTCGTTCTTGTAAACAACTCGCCAAACGTTCAAAACCCATACCGGTATCCACGTGTTTGTTCGGCAAAGGTTTCAACACGCCACCTTCCTCGCGGTTGTATTGAATGAACACCAAGTTCCAAATCTCCAAACAGTTCGGGTCGTCCATGTTGACTAAACTCGACGCATCTCTGTTCCCGATTCGATCGAAATGGATTTCCGTGCACGGACCGCACGGCCCAGTATCGCCCATCTCCCAAAAGTTATCCGCGCAATCAAACGGCAGAACTTTTGAGGCTGGGAGGAACCTCAACCAAATATCTCTCGCCTCAAAATCAGGTTCTAAACCTTGCCTCGGGTCGCCACCGAAATACGTCGCGTATAATCGTTCCGGGTCGATTTTGTACACTTCAGTCAACAACTCCCACGCCATGGAAATGGCACCTTCTTTGAAATAATCACCGAAGGACCAGTTCCCGAGCATTTCAAAGAACGTGTGATGATACGTGTCCTTACCGACGTCATCTAAATCGTTGTGCTTACCCCCGGCACGAATGCACTTTTGCGTGTCCGTGGCCCTTTTCAGCGTATACAGCGGTGATTTTGGATCGCACGTGCCTAAAAAGATTGGCTTGAACTGGTTCATGCCGGCGTTCGCGAAGAGCAAAGTCGGATCGTCATGCGGGACAACTGGCGATGACGGCACGATCGTGTGCGCATGCTTGCTCTCAAAAAACGACGTGAACGTGTCACGTACTTTTGCCGCGGACCAGCTACAATTTTCGGCTTGATCGATGGGCAAGTTTTTCAACGCTTTCACTTCGCCTTCCCATCGCATCGGTTCTTGACAACACTTCATCTTACCAACCGCTTCCAACCATTCCGGTAACGCATATACCGTTTCCAACCAAAACTTCACGGACGGATACTTTTCGTCCCATTCGCTCTCCGAAATCAAGTGCAAAAACAAATTCTCGCAACTCGACGCGCCGACAATATCCGCCAACGTAAAGCCTCTCTCCGCGACTAAAAACGTGCCTCTCTTCTCTGCCATCGACTTCTTCAAGTGCGATTCCAGACTCGTCAAAAAAGAATGACACGTCTTCTTCGTTCTCTCCTCGTTCGCTTCGTCGTACACCACTCCTCTGGCTTTGCCGATCCCGATGATTGGATACAACCATCCCGGTCCGCTCGCGTCCAGCTGATTGAAACTATCCATAAAGCCGTCGATTTTCGCCGTCAACTCCGCCCCGCAGTCTTCCTTCGGGTACAACATCTGCCCACTCTTAGAGCACAAATATCGGCAAATCGCGTTCGATTCAAAAACCGCGGTTTCGTTCTCGTCGTCGCACACCAACATCGGCACTTTCCCGAACGGATTCATCTTCAAATACGCCTCCGTTTTGTTGGTTTCTCCCATCGTCACCGGGACGGTTTCCAAAGGAATGTTGCAATACTTCGCCGTGACTTGAATCCGGTGCGAGCGAGACGTTGGGCCGTACAGCTTCATCTTTCTTCGCTCTCTTTTCTCTCTCCGCGAGCGCGCGTTAAAACCTTTTTTTTCTCCGGTCGTGTGTTTGTAGATAAAATACGAACGCGCGCGATTACTTCTTTCGTTGTGATGTCGAGATGCGCGCAGAAAACCGATTGTTTTGCGTCTCTCTCTCTCTCTTTTTGGCGAGAGTGCACAAGCCCTACTGAGTGTCAAGAACTGTGGCACGATACTAAGCAACAACAACGCGAGAACAACGACAAAAAAAAAATCAAACGCATAAAAGAGCGAGTTTGTACAAAAGTAGTGGCAGTAAAACATCTCTTCTCACACGTCTCGTCGTTACAACTCGTTCGGTTTTATTCCTTTTCTCTCAAGCACGCACGTGTGCGTGTGTGCGTGTGTGTGCGTGTGTCGATTTAAAAATGTAGTGCGCGCGCGCACTCGTTTCGGCAGAGACAAAGCCGTCCTTTTACTTCTCTCTCTCTCTCTGTGTTTACAAGTGGTAATCTTTCGGGACGTGCTCGATCCAGCCCTTGGTGTCTTGTAACCGCCCTTGCTGGATGCCGGTGAGTTCATCGTATAACATTTGTCCGGTGGCGCCAATTTTGCCGTCGCAAAAGACGGTTTTCTTACCTCGGTGCGTGACGGAGCCAACCGGGACGACAACGACAGCCGTGCCGGTGCAAAAGCACTCGTCCGCGGACAAGACTTCATCTAAACCAACTTTTCTTTCCTCGACGGTGTATCCCTTATCTCTGGCTAGTTCGATGATGCTCTTTCTCGTGATACCGGGTAAAATAGTCCCTTCCAAGGACGGAGTGGCGATCGTTTTGCCTTTCACCACGAAAAAGTTGCACGAGGACACCTCCTCGATGTACTTGTTCTCTTTGGCGTCTAAATAAATAACGTCCGAAAAGCCCTCTTTTTTCGCTTGTAATTGCACCTTCAACACCGGAGAGTAGTTGCCGACGCATTTCGTCGACCCAGTTCCGCCTGGCGCGGCTCGATGGTAATCCTCTTCGACGACCAAATCGATCGGCGTCAACTGACCGCCTTTGAAATACGAAGCCACCGGACTGACGTAAATCAAAAACGTGTACGATGGCGCCGGACCTAACCCCAAAATCGCTCCAGTACCAATCAACAACGGTCGAATGTACAAAGACCCAACCCCAACCGGCGGCACGTAGTCTCTGTTCGCGCTGATGACCTTCTTCACCGCGTCTTCGAAGATGTCCTTCGGTACCGGGGGCATCGACATCCTCCCAGCCCCTTCAGCGAACCTCTTCGCGTTCTCATCCGGGCGAAACGTAACGATCTCATCCTCGGGCGTTCGAAACGCTTTCATGCCTTCAAAGATCCCTTGACCGTAGTTCAACACGGCCGCGGACGGCGACACCGAGATATTCCCGTACGGGCGAATGGACCCAACTTTCCACTCCCCATCGATGGTGCACTCGGCGACGTACATGGACTCAGTTTCGGTTAAACCAAAACCAAGCTTCGACCAGTCAATTTCCGGCTTCGTTATCGCGTTTGCAATCGTCGTTCTGTTCTGTTGTCTTCTATTTAAACTCATTCTGTTCGTCTTCTTGTTGTTGTTGTTGTTACCGCTGAGACTTCTCTTCCCGATGTGTCGCTGCGACGATAAAGCGCCTCCATTCATTCTGCTGCTGCTGGAAGAAGAAGAAGCGACTAAACTAGAACTATTATTATTCACCGAAGCAGAAACCGGCGCTCGAAAAACCACGGAGGACATCATTATCTCTTTTCACCGTCGCCGTGCTTTCTCTCTCTCTTTTTGTTCGCGTAAGCGCGGAGGAGAAGTAAAGCGCTTCTGGGGCTCCTTATCGCCTTCTGTGAAAGCAACTTTGGAGACGCGAACTTGAAAAAAAAAAATACCGAAACCCTAAAAATATAAATTTTCGTTCTCGTGAGGTGGGCACGACATTTCTTCAAACGAACACAGCTAAAAAAGAAGATGAAGATCGACGAAGTCGCATCGACGACGAAGAAAGCGCGAGTGGCCACGCACACGCACATCAAGGTAAAAACAAAAGCTTCTGTGCGCGCGCACGTTTTTTGTTTTATGATCGAAGAGAAGAACTTTAAAAAGAACGACGAAAGTTTTTGACGGGTCAATTTTCTTCAATGCATTTTTTCCGCGTCGCCGTGCGGCTGTTCGTTTTGAATTCTCTCCATCTCTCTCTCTCTCTGTCTTTCACACCACGCGCACTCACTCATTCGCTCTCTCTCGTCATCTACAGGGTCTTGGATTGAACGAAAAAGGCGCCGCGGTCTCGCAAGCCGCCGGATGGGTCGGGCAAGAATCCGCTCGAGAAGCCTCCGGCGTCGTCGTGGACATGATCAAAGAGAAAAAAATGGCTGGAAGAGCCTTGTTGCTCACCGGCGCGCCGGGCACTGGAAAGACGGCGTTGGCGTTAGGCATTGCGCAAGAGTTAGGGACGAAAGTACCGTTTTGCCCGATGGTTGGGTCGGAGGTGTACTCGCAAGAAGTGAAGAAGACGGAGGTGTTGATGGAAAACTTTCGAAGAGCGATTGGTTTACGCATTAAAGAGAATAAGGAAGTGTACGAAGGCGAGATTGTAGAAATGACACCCGAGGAGACGGAGAGCACTTCCGGTGGCTACGGGAAAGTTATCACGAGCGTGGTTGTCGGGTTGAAAACGGTGAAAGGGACAAAACAGTTGAAATTAGATCCGTCGATTTATGACGCGATGCAGAAAGAAAAGGTTAAGTTGGGAGACGTGATTTACTTGGAGGCAAACTCGGGATCGGTAAAACGAGTTGGGAGGTGCGATGCGTACGCTTCCGAGTTTGATTTAGAAGCAGAAGAGTACGTTCCGTTGCCAAAAGGCGACGTGCATAAAAGAAAAGAGATTGTGCAGGATGTAACTTTGCACGATTTAGACGCAGCCAACGCGCGTCCGCAAGGCGGGTCCGATATCATCTCAATGATGAGTCAAATCATGAAACCGAAAAAAACCGAGATCACGGAAAAGTTAAGGAAAGAAATCAATAATGTGGTGAACAGATATATCGACAGTGGTATCGCAGAGTTAGTCCCAGGAGTTCTTTTTATCGACGAGGTACACATGTTGGACCAAGAGTGTTTTACGTTTTTGAACAAAGCGTTGGAGTCGCAGTTGGCGCCAATTGTTATTTTTGCCACGAACAGAGGGGTGTGCCCAGTGAAAGGCTCAGATGGGATGGTGTCACCGCACGGTATTCCGGTAGATTTGTTAGATCGCTTGTTGATTGTTCGAACGATTCCGTACACGAGCGAAGAAAACGTGCGAATTTTAGCGGTTCGAGCGGACGTGGAAGAGATTGAGATGGACGAAGCGAGTTTGGCGAGATTAGGCGAGGTTGGCGACGAGACGACTTTGCGACACGCAGCGCAATTAATGACTCCATCGGCAGTGATTGCACAACAAAGCGGAAGAGAGGAAATATCGATTGCTGATTTGGAAGAGTGTCAAAGATTGTTTCTAGATCCAAAGAAGAGCGCGAAGTTGTTGCAAGAGCAAGCAGATAAGTTCATAACGTATTAATGCAAGGAAACTTTGCTTCGTTGCGTTCATTACGTTGGTGTATTAGTCCTAATATCTATAATGTATGTAGTGGTGAAACAAATAAGGAATGTATTATTTAAAAATAATTGTTATGGTACACTTGCTTTGATTTCGTATTACAACGCAAAACGAAGCGGGCGCGGCAGCTTTCGTTCTATGTATTTATTTTTCATTTAGCAGCAGCAGTAGCAGCGGCAACAGCTTCTGCTGCGTTATCGTTGACTTGTTTATTTTGTTGTTTTTTACCACCACCTACATCCACAAACGTTTGTTGAGATTGTCCAGTCCCGCCTGATCCGCCATCGGAACCTTTCCTTTCGTTCCCGGAATCGTTGTTCCCGGAATCCGTGTTCGTGACGTTATTCTCGTACTCGATGTTCCCTTCCTCGAGAGTACCGTCGGAATCCCTCTTCGTCATGTGCATGAGTGGCTGTGGCTGCGTTTGCTGAGTCGCTGGCGATGCAGGTACGAGCGCATCACTCATAAGCATGGCCGCAGTGGCTTCGCGAGCACTTTCGTTGTTGAACTTCATGGAGTTCACCACGCCCTCCACCAACTTGGCTTGTTTCTTCTCCATGCTCGCGTTAGAAGAGGCGTTCAAGAAGGTTTGGTGCCCACTCGCAACTAGTTGCATTTGATCTTCCCACATTCGCTTCGATAACAAGTTCTTCTTCAAGTTATCTACAAGTAAAACAGTTGTTTCCCGGTCAATCGGTCGCATATTTTGCAAATTCTCCGCCGCTTCTTGCGAAGACATGCCTTCGTTCTCCAGCATTCTCGCGAATGCAGAATACACGACTTGGAAATTTGGTGTATTTTGATTCTCTTTCTTTCTTTGCGCGTCAGTTAACGAATTGTTCCGCGTAGGATTCCACGCTGAATGTTGCAACTGGTCGTTCGCTTGTTGGCCCGCCCCACCCAAGTTTGAGCCGTGCGCAGATAGGTTCGTATTTTGTTGGTGTTGTGGAAAGACTCCTAAACGCGAGGGACCCCCGGAACCAACACTCTTTTTCTTATTCGTCCCTTTCGACGTTGGGGTGTTCGGTGCCTTCCTTTTCGTCCCTCCTTTTTGTCCTTCGTGCGTGGCGCCTATCAAGGAGTTTCGAACTTGCTCTTGCATTTCACTCATTTGCTGCGTGATGTACTCGTGCGTCATGAACTTATACGGGTTACTCTTAGATCCACCGCTATTATCGTCCTCGTCGCTAATATTATTATTCATGGCGTTGTTTATGAAGTTGGTCGCAGTCATCATCAACTCTTTATCGTGACCGACGGTTTCTTTATATGAAGTCGTCGCCGTGCCGTTGTTACTATCTACTAAGCGGTTCGTGTCGTCTTCCGCCGAACCTCCTCCAGAAGCGTCGTTGCTATTCATGATTTCTCTATTGTTATCATCGTCGTCGTCGTCGTTGTGATTATCTGCTTCTTCTACTCCGTTATCAATCATACCGGCAAGTTGATCGTCGCTTCTAAACAAGTCATCCGCCGGAAGTTCACTTCCAAGATGCCCAAGCATGGCAGATTTCTGCAATGTCGTAGTTTTCTCCGCGTTCTTTTTCGTCGTCGTCTTCTTTGGTTTTGAACTTTCTTTCTTTTCTTTCTTCGGTATCGCTTTCTTATTACCGTCGTCGCTCGCGCTAATGTTGTTGTTATTGTTACTCTGCGATACTTCTTGTTTCTGCGACGGTTTCTTCAATGCAGCGGACCGAAGTCCATCGCCGCCTGTCGACTCCACCGGCCCTACTTTCGGCGGTGACGCTGGCTTCGGTGGCGGCGGTGGTTTCACCACCTTATGCGGATATGGTCGACTCGCCTTCTTCTTCGGCCTCGGCGGCGGCACTTTCTCCCCGGCGCCCAACTTTTCAATCTTCAAGAAATACTTTTGCGCGTGCGAACGGATTTGAATGATTGATTTCGATTTCACGTGCTCTTTTATTTGCTTCCAGTTTCGCTGGTACCTGTTTTTATCGCGGAGCGTTTTTGACAAGTAAAAGAGAGAGAGAGAGAGAGGTATAAAAAATGTCAGGAGTTTGCTACGATGCGGTTTCGCCGCTCGCCTCGCTCGCGGGCGTAAATTTTCTTCAGTCCAACACTAGAAAACGCGCGACGCCTTTTCGCGTCTGCGACGAGCGAACAAAAAAAAGAGGAGGGAGAGAATTAAACAAAAAACACGCACAGCGCGATGGCTTCCACGAACAACCCGTGCTCTTCCTCCGTCCAACTCTCTCTGGTTTTAGTGATCGTGTACTCTTTCCTCGCTTTCACCAGCTGCTGTTGTTCTTCCATCGCCGGGGCGGGATTTTTTTGAACTTCTTCCTTCTTTGTCTTCTCGTTGGTGGTGGTGTTCTTCGTCGTCTTCGCGCTCATTTTCTCAGAGATATCTCCCGGAGATATCTTTTGCGGCGAGAAGAGAAAAAAAATAAATAAATTGATGCGTGATCCTCGCTCTCCTTTTCTAAAAACAGAGGCGCGCGTGAATAAATGAGACGTTGAAAACGATCAGATCTCGTTCGGGAAGGATGGGCGTATCGCGCGCGAGTTTCTGTTTTCGCTTTTTTTTCGGTGAATCGAGCGCGGGAGAGCGCGTACTTTGTGTCACCGCGTAATTTTTTCTCGTCTAGTCAGCCAACAGTATTTAGTTATTTAGGGTAGCGGTACGAAACCCTAAACTCGTACAAAAGAAAGAAAAAAAAGCTCCTGGTTTTCCGTTAGAAACAACAGGGGACATTTCTTTTCTCTTTCTTATACATACGACACCAACGCGATTATTAAAAAATGGCGGAAGCAGAACAGGTCGTCGAATCGGCGAAACACCCGACCGCGTTACTCGTTCACGTCATCTTCAAATTCAGCGCCATTCTCGTGTATTTGTTTTGCACGTGGTTCTCCGATGATTTCGTGATTATATTCGTCGTGTTGACGTTATTGTTGACTATTGATTTTTGGTGGACGAAGAACGTTTCGGGACGATTATTAGTTGGATTGAGGTATTGGAACGAAGTCGAAGAGCAGAGCGGCGAAAGCAAGTGGCAGTTTGAATCGAGAGATGCGGAGGGGATGCGGTTGGTGGACGCCACGGAGAGGAGGATTTTCTGGTGGACGATATACGGTGCGCCTTTGGTTTGGCTGTTTTTCCTAACCACTTCGTTGACGAAGTTGAACTTTAACTACGCGTTGGTTTGCTTGATAGCGTTGGGGATGTTATTGACGAATTTAATCGGGTACATGAAGTGTTCGAAGGATCAGAGGGAACAGATTAGCGGGTTAGCGCAGAGAGGGGCATTGTCGTTTTTGACTCGAGGATATCTTTAGATTAGCGCGAATATTTGAATAAGTAAATTTCTAGTTTTATTTCTTAGTCAGTAAGTACATCAATGAATAAATAAATACTCAAACATCCTATCTATATAGTATATACACATCCAACTAAATCATAGTCTAGAGCGGATTTCGGCTTTTTCGTTTCTCTTCGATATCGTGGCCTGAATCGTACCGTGAGGCTCCGACGTGGCGATGTACACGTCGTCGTTGAATTTGTGATCTCCTCCGTTCGGTGTCATCGGTATGAAATGGATGTTTGGTAACGTAAATTTCACGTCTTTTACTTCATTGATGTTGTTTACGATCGCATTGCCCATGTCGTATAAGGTAGCTTGAACCGACGGCGAATATACGCCTCTCTGCGCATCGCCAAAGAAGTGGTCTTTGATGTTTTCGAGTACTCGCTGGTAGACGAAATCGTAGTTGACGTTACCGTTGTAATTACTTTTACTATTACTAAACCATCCTTTCCGTTTACTGGTATCATCATTTTCTCCTCCCGCATCGTACGTCCACACGCAGTCAATCGCGGTCGCTAAGATCCGTTCCTTTGTGTCTGGTAAACCGGTATACTTGTCTCTGAGAAATCCCTCGTACCCGCTTTGCGTCGTTTTCAACACCCGATAATCTTTCACCCCGCTCGTAACCGTTGGATGTCCCATTCGTTCTCTCATCACGTTTACGAAACACGTGCGTATTCCGCCACCAAATGTAAACCCGTGACTGTGATCAATACCTCCTCTGACTTTAGCTCGCTCCCACGGCGCTTGGTCAATCGTCACCGATACCCCTTCTATGAGCGGATACGTTTCGATAAACGTCCTGGCGAGACGAACGGCGTACTCTTCCATGGACACGCGCTCTTTACACCTTTGCGCGACCACGTAACACTGTTAAAACGCGAGAGAAGGATAAAAGAGAGAGAACTGTTTTAGTCGTTGAACAGAGCGTGCTCAAGAGAGAGAGAGAGGAAGAGAGAAAAAAAAGCTCACACACGCAACGAACGCGATGAAAATTAGGGGAGACAACACCGCCCTTTCGAAACAATAACTGTACATAAAACGCACCATGTTCCTCGTCGTATCCGTCGTCGTCATCCCCGCGTTATCCCCGTTCGTGTACGCTTTCTCCATCTCCGGCGATATCAATCTCACGCACACCTCCCATTCGACGAAGTGATGCGTGTTCGTGTGCGCGTCTCTCCACGTGCGGCCGAGTCGGACTTTCGATTTCCCGTGTTCGTGCGCGGTTAGAAATCCCATTTTTTATAGAGTAAATTTCGAGGCGAGTTCACAAAGAAAGAGAGAGAGAGAGATTAAAGAAAGAGGAAAAAAGAGCTCAAAAAAATTCTCTCCTCCGTATCCCCGATCTCTGTCTTCCCGAAGAACGACCGATTTAGCGGCAGCGGACGACTGTGACTGAATCGAAGAAAAAGTGACGTGATGTAGATAAAATTAGAGAGATTTTGTTTTGTTTTGTCTTTGAAGCGACGCGAGAGAGCTACTCGTACTCGTAGGAAAAAAAAACGAAAAAAGTTCTCGCCGGGTCGATCTCTTCTCTTTTTTCTTCATTTTCACGCACATCTCATCGTGGGATAGAAACTCACGTCCGATACAACTCTCTCTCTCTTTTTAAACGCGCCTCGCGAGAAAAAAAAAGAGCGTCGTCCGTAATAATGGCGGACCACGCGCCACCGGTGCTCTCCGGAACGCTCACCAAGCGCGGCGGGAAAGATTTATACGGCAAAAACACCTGGCGGTTGAGGCATTTTCAACTGCACCTCGCGAACGATAAAAAAACGCAACAGCAACGGTTTAGTAGTGCCGCCGCGAACGATAACGAAGACGAGGAGGAAGAAAGAAGAGCGAGTTCGAACGCGAAGTTGGAGAAATCCGTGCTGAAATATTACGCGAGCGAACCGACGCACCTTCGGCAGCAACCGAAAGGGTCGTTTGAGGTGACGAGTAAGAGCACCGTTGTGACTTTAGAGGATGAGAAGACTCTCGAGGAACACGGTTTAGGAAGTAAATATCTAGGGAAGAAGTTGTTCGCGTTTTACTCAAAGATGGACGTCTCCGCGAAAGAAATCAACTCGGGCGTATCGAATCATGTGGTCGTATGCGAATGCGAAAATCAGCAAGTGTTGCAATCGTGGGTGACAGCTTTGAGCGACGCGATTGCGCGAGAGCGGAGCCGGAAAGCAAAGGACGGGGAGAAGGATGGAAATAGCGACGACGAGAGCGATACGGAAGTCGACGCGAACGGGAGAAAGAGGAAAAGTAGCGGAGAGAAGAAGAATTCGTTGCAAAGACACCAAACGAAACACGCGAGGAGAAGTTTCTTCAAAGGTGCGTTGGAAAGAGCGGGATTGACCGGTCCGTTGGGAGGCGTCGGGGTGCCCACACACTTGGAAGCGGTGTGGGAGCAAATCGCGTTTGTGGATGTCATGGCGGACGATGCGCTCGGGTTTGACGAGCGATTAATGCGCATACGAGATGAAAAAATGCCAATCCGGGAAACTTTGGAAACTATGAGCGATTCGTGTTCGACAATCTCGAGAGCTTTAGGAAGTTTGCAGTTTCCAATGTCGGTCCCAGAGACAAACGCGATTATGGAAGTGAGAAGAGCTTTGGATGATTTGACCCTGTTGTGCCGACAAATACCCGCAGGGACGCAAGATAACAACGCATTCACTGCTTTCTTGTCTGTGTTCATCGATAGAGTGCGGTCGATGCGTCCGGGTGCTTTATTAATGTTCCCGGGTGGATGGTCCACTCAAAACGATGGAAAATGTCGAGCGCTGATTTACACTTTACAACGATTGCAAGGCTCGTTCGTGTTTTCCGTGACCAACACGGGTGATGGATTAGAGTATCATCCCGTGAAAGCAGACCCATCTTCGGATGGATTCTTATACGGGATAACCACGCAATTGACTGAAGTTCCAATGGATATGTGCTTAGACTCTTCCACGTGGGCTTTATTACTGAGACCAATTGTCCATCCGCAGAAAACGGCTGAGATTGCTAAGGACCAAATTTATGCCAAAGTGTTGCCAATGTTGAATGGTCGTCCCTTATTCGCCTCGGTTGGCCCTACGCCGCTCCGAACAGTGCAGTTTGCACCAAAACCAGCCGGTGGTGATCTATCATATTCCTTGTGCGCTTTAGAAGCGGCGAGATGTGCGCTGTGCTCTTTAGGATGCCCGCCGAAGCGAGCCAACGCGCTCGTCGAGGTTGGCGTGAGACACGTCATGTTGGAAGAGGCGTTGCGGAATGTTTCTGAAATTTCACTCTTGAACACTTCCGCGTGCGTAGCTTTAGAAACCGCGTGTAAAACTTTAGCTCGATTTGCGACGCCTTACGCAGAAAAATTAGCCAAGCTAGAGAGAGAAAGCGGAGGGCAAAACGCAGACGTAAACAACGTTGGACCTGTACCTCCGGAAATCCTCGCGAGAATTTTGAAGTGCGTGGAAGCGACGAGACTAAGAGCCGCAAACGCTCGAAGGCCGACGTTACTGCCTCCACCGTTAGCTTCACCCATAGCGCCTAGAGATGCGAGCAACATGCAATTGTTCGGTAAAATCATGCTCGAAGGTGGGACGAATTTACTCGCCGGTGACGCCAAACCGCCGCCGATTATTCGTCCGGTCGAGTTATCCATGGTTCCAGATGTAGTCACTAGCGTAGAAGAAGCCGCTTTAGCAATGAGAAAAGCGGCGCACTGTTGCTCGATATTAGCCAATCAAGCCGATTTGACAACGAATTCGTATTCGCACAGAGTTGCGCTGTTGGTACATTTGTTCGTGCACGTCTTGCCTTGTCCGATGCCGTTGACGCACGAGGATAGAGAGTCGCACTGCTTTTGGCGGTCGGCGAGACCAAAATATGAGACGCAATTAGAGCTCGCACGGTCTTTAAATTTATGCTTAAGACATTTTGCCACGGCGTCGATGTCAGTTTCCGCCACGCGATCGTTTGATGCCAATCGATTATTGACATTATCGTGCATGGCGGCAATTATCGATGCGACGTTGAGAATGAAACCGTGCGATTTTCCGAGCGTTTTCTGCGAACACTACGATGGTGTAAACGAAGGCCCGACGAAAATGTTTGGGTTTGATACCGGTCCATTTTCCGTGGAAGCGGAGTATTTACGATTTCACTGCCCGGAAAGAATGACAAAATTGACAAAAATTTTAGATTACTTCCATTCGCTCACCGAGTCCGTTCAATCTTCACATACTTTGTTCCGTTGGGAAGATGACCAACAAGGCATGACTTTTGGCCCAGGAGAGGCTCGATTATTAGATCAAGTTGCGTTAGCGATCGGTTACGAACGGACGCCAGATGCCTTGTCAAATTACTTTTCGTGCGAAAACAGAGACATGGCGGATCATTACCCGGAACTCGTGGCATTGCGAGACTCTGTCTTCATGTTCAAAGCGCTGATGGCACCGACGAGCGATTCGCTTCCAGACTTGCGTCGATGGAAATTTCGGGATTCCCAATTGCATTGGAAGATTGAGCGTGACGAAAGATCCGGAGCGTATAACCTCAACGTTACCGCTTTCGATCGCCAAATGCGAGTGGCACCGTGGGCGCCAGAGTTGCGCATGGTTGCCGATAAAGACATCGACACGAAAACAGGAAAAAAGAAGAGGATATATGGATTTCGCTCCATCTTTGGTGGTGGGTTCTTAGCTAAGTCGATCGGTGATAAGCGGCCAAGGTGTCCACCTTCTGGAGGGAATCCATCTAACTTGGTTGGCACGCGAATCGATACCGAGGAGGACGTTTTGCATTTACAAACGTTGCCAACGTTTGACGATTTGCTCAAACCAAGCGAATCGGAACTCTTGTTGACGTACTTGACAGCACCGATGGTTCGCGTCCCGTTATCTCTGAGACTCTTTGCGGACGCGACTCGTTGTCGCGCTTTGTCTTCGCACGAAATCCAGCAAGTTTTGGATGCGGTGTTGTTTGAGCCTGGTCCATGGCAGCCGCCCGGGTTAGTGTTTGTCCCTCAAGAAATCCCCGCGAGCACGAGGCAGCACATGGCGACACCTTGTGGAGTTTTATTCCATGAGCTCTCTCACGCACCGGCGCCGTTGATTGATGCTGCAGAAGAGTTGCTAGCTTTAAGTTTAGAACTTGACACAGGAAGGCACGATGCCCCAGCCGTCCCGGGAGTTTTATTCGCCACTCGAGCTTTAACTCGAATGCTCGCGTTTATCACGACACTGATGGAGCAAGAGCACATTGATGATCCGAAAATGAAAACAAGAGGCGTCCAACCACCACCGAAATCGAAGAAATCACTAGAAAATGCAAAAGAAAGAGTGAATAAAGTCATCTCCGCGCGCGTTCGACCAGTTATTCGACGCTGGTTGAACCGAGCGGCAAAATGTGGCGCTGTCCGAGCTGCGTGTGCGTTGCACGCACACTTGGCGTACACGTACTACTGGACGAAAGCAGAAGATTATGATCTGGACGCGGCTACGACTTTATTTACTGCGCAAGCGTACATATTCGTTAACCATGTCTTTTTGGATACACCAGACGGTTCTGAATCTATGGATAGAAAACTAGCGAAAGACACCGGGGAAAACTTGATGGATTTAGGCTTCCCACCGAATGAGATTTTCGATATGTTCCAACGACAACGCAAAAACATGCTCGCGTGGGCTAAGGAAAACGAAAAGGAATGCAACGATGTTATGAATGGGATCGTTATAGCGCTGACGACGCGCGAAGGCAGTTCGTCGTTGCAGCAAGAAGCAATGGATGCTTCCGCAAATGCAAGAGGGTGGCGTCTGTCTGGCGAAGGCCGGTTCGTGGCACATCCAAAAGATGAAAGTACAGAAGAATGGCAAAGGAAAACGGAAAATACTAAAAAGATTCTACTTGAGGAGTACGGTGAACATTACGGGGAATGGTTATTAGCGACGACGACGCAGAACGCGGAGATGGAGGTGAATTGCCAACTCGGTGAGTTCACAGTCCGACGAAACCGTTTACGTCCGCTCGAAAACGCTATTCGAGAATTGCCCGATTTTGTTGCCGCCTTAGACTCTGTATTGAAAGAACGCAACGAAGAGTTTCGACAGAGGTTATTGAAAGAAGACGAGGACGTTGACGAGGACGATTCGTTTAGACGTTTGCTCGCCGTTTCGAAGTCCAATTCCATCATTGCCACAGTTTCCAATAACACGGACGGGACTGGCGCGAAAGTAGGAGACGAAAAATCACCGTTTGCCGAATTCGATGCTTCCGATGAAGTAGTTCACTGCGCAGAAGTGCGCAACACGGAACATCGCAAGTGGCTTCGATTGGTTGGCCTGCGTCACGATATCGAAATCTGGGATCCAGATCCTCGCGTGCCGACGCACAACTTTACCCGCCCATATGCGACAGGCGGCAATAACGCGGGTGCAAAAGTTATGAACGTTTTGAGCGTAGTTGGACTTGGTTCTGGATCGGGATTGACTGAAAAAGAACGATGGATTATGGATCGCTTAGAACCGATTATCCACGGCCCAGCCGCGGCTTTTCTGAAAGGCGTTGAGTTGTTCCTTCCTTCCGAAACGTTCAAAGGACCAATTGCCACCTTGCGAGGCGTAGGCGCTCCAGACGTTGTTGCGCCTGAGGTACAAAAATCTTCGTGGTGGTGGGGTAAAGCAACAAAGGTTCCAAAAACGTCCGTCGCGGACGAAGAAAACGCTAATAAGCTGCTCACCGAAGTTGTCGTCGTGCGAGATCCACCATTGGTACAAGTCTTCCGCGTAGAGTCTTTTGGTCGACGCTGGCGAAGAGCTTTGGTGTTTGCCTCAAACGCCTCGTGGTGTCTTGCGGATGTTGACCCAGACGGAGAGCCGAGTCTGAAAGACCCGAACGAAAGATTTTTGCTTTCTGCAGTAAGATTAGGCTCTCGAGTGCAGTCTTTGGTGGTAACGAGACACATCTCAAACAAACTCGGACGCCAAGCGTTTGTTCCCGAAAGGCACTTGCGAGGGATTATCCCGCAAGCGTTGTTGCAAGATTACTCTTTCTGGCGATCAGAAGTTACCGGAGATTTGTACGGTACTGCAAGACCAACAGCTAAACACCCACGAACGATGATTTACGTCCAAATAGAAGGCGCTAAAGGTACCACGCCACCGCCAGCGGAGGAAGACCCTACGGTCAGCGCGCTTGATTCAGTTTTTAGCGGCACGGCCAGTACTTCTAAAACCGGGTTGTTTGTTGACGACGCGCGAGGCATCGTTCATAGAATCCCAATGCCGACGAAAGATGCGAGCGATTTTGATTTTGATCCGCAGAACATGCCCGAAGGAACGCTCGTACTCGTCGATTTGCTATATGCTGCGGCAGGGCACACCTCTTCTGTTGAAGAGATGGAAGGCGAAAGCGACGACGTGTCGAACTTATTGAGCCCACGCGCAGAGTCGAACGAAACGCGACAAAATCCGTTAAAAGCGTTGGCGAGATCTATTGCCGCCGTCGAGGGTTTAGCACATGCGCTCGTCTGGGTCGATAAAAGTACAAGTGGCTTGAAGAAGAACGATGCGAGTGAATACATCCCCGTACAAAGAGTTGAACTGCCTCGATTAGGTATTTCCTTCCACGCGGTAAAAGACACGACTTCGAGTTCGCAAACGCGGTTAGAATGCGAAGAGCACGCCGGTCTATTTTTAGCGTCTGCAAGAACACCGATGTTGGATCGCTTGCTATCTGGTTTACCACACGCTATGTTGTTGGAAGCTCGCGACGGGCAGCTCGCAGTTTTGTTACCGGCTGGAGCCGCGCCAAGGCGTGCGGCGATTGATGCCGTCGCGAAACTCGGTGCGAGTAAAGGTTTGGGCGCGGACGTCATCGTCGATCGCTGGGACGTTGCGTGGCATGAAGCTGTCGGGGATTCGAAACATTACGTGTACACTGTCCACGCTTCGCATGCACATTTGGTGTGCGATTCCTTAGCCTCAGCCCTGTATCTCTGCACCATGCGATTCCTTGCCAGAAGATACGACGATGTGAAAAAACTTGTCGACTTACTCTTATGCGAAAACGATCCAACTAGTGAAGAAGCGCAGCTATGGGACGCATTAGGTCTAGCCGCTATTGAAGATCCAAACCCAGATGCATGCGCGGCTAGGCTTAAGATTCTCCGTGCTGCTAAGGGTACTGCTGCGATGGATCGTTTAGCTGGCTTAGGTTTCAACGAATCCGTCGAGTGTTTGAAATACGTCCAAAATTGGCGCGCAATAAGTGCAAACGTCCGATTAACTGCAGAAGAAGAACTGGATGTCGTTGACCAAACTACTGCAAGCGCGCGAGTTACCGAAGCACAGCGTGCAAGTTTCAGAACGCGAAGGAAAAATCGAGACGAGAAGACGCTCGAGGAAATCATTGCCGCCGATCCATTGCTGTTGAATCGAGCAAGTTACTTGCGTTTGCTCGTTCATCATGAGCGCAAACTGTTAATGAATGATCAAATGAACAATAGTTTAGGACAATCGCAAGGATTTCCTCTCTTTTACCCGCCAATGCCGGAACACAGCGAATTCGATTCTATCGAAGACTTTTCCGCCTTTGACGAAGCCATCACTGGCGACGGTCCGCTTGGAAAACTCGCCGGCTGGACGTCGAGCTATTCTCGACCAGACGATGTATCTGTCAATGGTAGTAATGGTCTCAATGCCGTCAATAAATGGATTGATGGGGGTTCGTTGGCGTTACAAAAAGAGCACGGTTTCCCTCTACTCTTTGAATTGCTCACGAGCACAGTGCAGCTGCGTGTATTACCAGGTGACGACCCTCATCGATGGGGTAGGGCTTTGTTACGATTTGTGCCAAAACAACAGAGTGAGAAAATTGGAACTTTGATGTCCATTTTACGCGTATTGGCAGCAAATGCAGACATCGCGAGGGAATGCCCGCGCGCAGAAGAGCGTACATTGGGCGTCAAACTCTCGGCCATGTTTACGCAAGACGGTGCGGTAGGGCAACTCTTGAAACGTGTAAAACCGTATTTAAAAGAAAATCGAAACCGTTTACCGTCACAAATGAATTTCATCGGCGATCGTTTCGTTTCACCTCCGGCATGTGAAATGGTGATTGATGCGTGGTATCAAACTTTACTCAATGGGTCGAGATGGGCGTTACCTAGATTTGCTTCGGCAACGTTACGACAACGTAAATACCCACTCGAGAATGATCCACAAGTATTGCAGAAATACGGCGCGAATAATCTCGCAAACGTGGATTTGAACTATTTAAGTTCGCAACCGTTAGCTGTTATCGATTTAGCGACGATAATAGTGCCTGTCGAGGATGACCAAGCGCGAGATGCGATTGAAAGCTGCTTAGAAAATGGTTCCGGAGGTTTGCCATTTGACGTGTCGAGACACCCTTCTGCGGCTACACCAATAGCGAAACAGACCTTGACGAGATTACGGCAAGATTTGAAATCGAGCGCGGATAGGATTGCAAAACAAAAACAAGATCTAGCAAACGTGTCCACGAATGAACTCACGTTGAAAGGTTTTACCTCCCTCGATTGCGAGCAAATTGCTATCGAAGCGGCAGCGTCCAAGGCTGGTCAAGCATCGATAAACGCTCGAGCTGTGCTGCGATCGATATTGGAAAAGTTAGCGAAACAAGTTGCGCTCGATCGTGCAGCTGCTTCAGAAGCTGCCATGGTTGCTACGGCTACGGCCAATGGCCTGGATAGATCTGCAACTGTTCGATTTGAGATGCTTCGCCTAGGTTTGCAACGACGCTCGGGCGCATGGGCCGAGGCCACGTACGACGATTTACTCGAAGCGATGGCGTGTGAACACGGGGAGAAGAATTTGTTGAAAATAACCCCAGGGGTGAGTTCGGAAAAGGTGAAACAGGCGTTACATTTTACTGCGCAAGCTCTTCTGTTAACCGCTAGAGCCGCACAAGGTGCGAAATGTGCCGCTGCAGCGGCAGACACGTTGTTAGCTTTATCGAAGTGTGCTAAAACTGTTGAACGCGATGGGAAGGCATCGCTAGCTTTAGATTTAGGTTTACGCGCAAAAGGTTTGGCAAAAATGTTGTGCGAGAAAAGATCGTATTTTAAGAAGAGCGTGGCGGCGAGTCGCGAGCAGCAGCAAACACTAGCGAACGAGCATGACCCGTTTGCGGAAACCCCGGTGACGCCATCGCTGACGTATTTGACGTACGATCCCCGATTGTTGATGTTTGAGTTTTCGCTTGCTATTATTTTGCGTCAGCGACAAGTTCAACTGACGAAACAGTTTGTTCAATCCGCGGAGAGAGGTGGCGGCGAGTGCGCGCAAATGCTTATGGGCGAAGGTAAAACCACCGTTGTTTGTCCATTACTCGGTTATTTACTTGCGACTGATACGCGAATGGTATGTCAAGTTGTGCCGCACGCTTTGCTTGAATTTTCGCGAGGCACGTTGCGCAAATCCTATTCGGGCGTTATCCGAAGGTCAGTGGTCACTCTAAAGTTTGATCGATATACTACTTTGAGCGACGGAAAATTGCTCGATGCAATGCGCAAAGCTAGAGACGAACGAGCTATTGTCATCACCTCACCGACGGCGTTGAAGTCACTTGCATTGAAGTTCCTCGAAGCTTTGCACTTACTCGATCAATCACACGTAGCGTTTGAAGAATCAAGAATGAACTCGAATATTTTAAAACAGTCGAAGGATATCGTTACGAAAATGTTTGGTGTCAGAAGGGGCAAATCGAGGTCCGAGCGCGTCGCCGATGCCGGAGCATTATCGGAAGAGGAGCTCGAGGCGCTGCGAAAGGAGGCGTTTTGCGCTGCTGAAATTTTTCAAATTTTCCATCAAGGTCTCCTCATTCTAGACGAAGTTGATTTGATTTTACATCCGTTGAAATCCGAGTTACATTGGCCATTAGGGCAAAGAATTCCGTTAGACTTTTGCCAATCGAGAAATGGTGACGGTTTGCGCTGGAAACTGCCGTTTTTTTTACTGGATGCCGTGTTTTCATTATCCAACGAGACAAATGGATTTATGCCTTCAACAAAGGAAGCTCAAGGTTCACAAGAAGCGACGGAGATTTTGAAGTTAATTCACACTCGAATTACAGATGCGATCAAGGAAAAAGCAGTTCAAGCAGTGCCTCACGTGTGCGTGTTGGATCGAAAATGGTACCATCAGTCTTTGCGTCCGCTCCTGGCGAGGTGGATTTCCGTATGGTTAAGAGCACACGGTGCGTTAAGAAACATGGATGACGAAACGTCGCTCGCGTTCTTACTACGAGGCGATAGGGATGCTTCGACGCAGTTACAACGCGAAGCTGAAGATGAAGGCGTGAAGATGGCAAATCTTGCCCGAGACTGGTTAAACGCGCTACTCCCTCACGTCTTGTCCAAAATCAATCGTGTAACCTTTGGCTTGCTCACGTTGCACGACGTGAAAAATTTGGAGGAATGGACGCAAGCATCGGTGCCTTTATCGCGAAGACTGCTAGCGGTACCATTCGTTGGTAAAGATATACCTTCGCGAACGAATGAATTTTCGCACCCAGACGTGGTCATTGGCCTTACAATTGCAGCTTATCGTATTGAAGGTTTGCGCAGATCTGATTTTAAGATTGTTTTGAAAGCTATGCTCGAGCAGTTCTCGAACGAGGCTGGCGCTCAACAAAAACGACCGAGTTCGCAGAAATGGGCGGATTGGGTTCGATTAGCCGGCAAATCCGTGAGAGGTGAAGCGAGAGCTAAAGCGCAATTAGAGGCAAGGCGCAAATCTGCGCATCAAGGTATGCATTCGCATCTGAACGTTGGCAAAGTTTCCGGCTTTGATGCACTACTCGCGGATATTTCAAACGTTGAATTGAATCAGTCCTTAGATGCCTCTTTCCATTCGTCTCCTTCATGGTTAAACGACGAAAACGAAACGTGGCCATTAAATCTCGTCGATATGCGTGACCACGAACAGGTTGAAGAATTGTACCAACTCTTGAGAATGGTTCCAGAAGTCATTGAAACGTATTTAGACACGTTCGTGTTTCCGGAAACTGCAAAGCATCAAGGCATGAAACTTTCCGCGACTGGTCAAGAGCTTGGTGGCGACGTTTTATTCCCTGTGCGTTTAGGTTTCTCGGGAACTCCTGCGGATTTACTCCCTTCCGAGTTGGGCGCGCCGAAATTTGAGCTGGGGACAGATGCGAAAGTGTTGGCTACCTTAAGTGACCGAACCGTGGTTTCATGTCAAGATATGTCATCTGACTGGACCGTCGACAATATTTTGAAAACTATTGCAACTGCAGAGCCTCCTTTACATGCACTGATTGATGCGGGCGCTTTGATTACAGGTAAAAGTAACCGTGCGGTGTCGAAGTTTTTATTGGAAAACGGACTAGAGTGGGCAGAAGGGTGCGTGTTTCTGGATGAGAATGATGCGCAGATGATTTTGATGCGTCGTGGACCATGGGAAGTGATTCCTTTAGCACGCGTTGCTGCCATGCCGTATTCGAAAAGGTTTTCATTTTATGACCAGGTGCACACGACTGGGATGGATATCAAACAAGCTGCAGCGTCGAGAGCGGCGTTGACGCTAGGCAAAGATATGACTTTGCGAGATTATGCGCAGGGGGCATGGCGTATGCGTGGCTTAGGAAATGGACAAACGTTAGAGCTGATCATTACTCCTGAAGTTTCCAAGCTCGTTGCTACAGAAGTCGCCATTGGCGAAGGCCGTTTGCCGCAAACCCGCATCGCGGAGTTGCAATCCATGACTGATGATGAAGCAGAGCGGATGCGACTACGAGACGTCTTGGCGTGGCTCACCATCAACACTATGCGCGCAGAAAATGTACAAGCGGGTTTGTTAGCTGAACAAAGAGCCGCAAATGTCTGGAGAAAGCATGCCTATCGTCTCTTACTGGAAAGAAACATGACGGTTGGTTCCCACAAATGTACCGATGAAACGCAAAAATGTCTCGATGTATTTCGGGAACGCGTAACGTTTATTGTTCAAAACGCAATCCCCGAAAAAATGTCAGCTTCAAGACGTCTCTCGCAGCTATGTAGGCAATACGAGCACATCATCATGCATAACGAGAAAGCGAAGGAACATTTACGGAACATTGTCGCCGATGTCACGCGAATGGAGGCAGCGACGTTGGAAGCCAAACAACGCATGGCCATAGCAGCCGCAAATAATGATGGATCAGAAGCCTCCGGCGATCTCGGCTTCGAAGGTGCGAACATCGACAGAGTTTTGCAATCAGAACAAGTTCAAGAAAACGAGCAAGAGCAGGAAACTGAACAGGAACAAGAACAAGAGAAGGAAGAAGAAAAGATGGAAGAAATCATCGAAGAATCCGCGGCGGTAGTGAAATACTCTCGGGATGACGAAACACAAATTGCGTGGAAGTTGGACGATCTCGCCGAGCCTCAACGTTTACCGTTTTATAAAATGCAAACGTTTAAAGTATACCAGCCCGGAATGAAATTGAAACACACCGATCCACTGCCGTTTCCAGATTACTGTTGGTTGAGTAGGAATTACTTCAAACCTGGATGGGCATTGAACGCCCATCGACGATTGAAGAATTCAATCATTGTGATGGATTTGATTCCAGATCTAGACGAATTAGCCAGTGATTTAACGAAAGCTTCTTCGAGCAATGGACAACAGAATCGTTTATCGCTGGCGCAAGAAGACGCATTACGAGCCGCCTTCTCGATGTTTGATGGTGGCGGTACTGGCGCTCTGAATGAAAGAGAGCTTAAGGATGTCTTGCGAGCAATCGATGCTGTCGTGGACGATGACGAAGTGCGCTTGACCGAACTAGCAAAAGAAGTTGCTCAAGACGCCGCAAAGCTTGGTTTGCCTTCATCGGGCGCTGGCGTTACATTCGAGGAGTTGAAGAGAGTCATTCGTCAAAAGAATATTTATGCTTTGCAAAACGGTCGATATTATGTAGGCGTTTCTTTAGCTGAAGCGGAATCGATTCGCGTCGCCATGCACTTTTCCGATTGCGACGAGCAATCGAACGGTGATATCGTCAAGTTCAAGAACGTGCAAGTTGCGCTGCGAATTGCCGGTGGAACTTTGTTGGAAGGCTCGAGAAAATACACTCCGGCTGGTGTGTTCCAAGGAGCAACGGCGGAGCAGTGCTTCCGATTTCTCGATTCGCAACTCGATTTCGAAGAAAGAGAAGTTTCCTTGCTCCTCCGCGCGCTACAAGAAGCACCTTGCGAAAAACGCGCGGCCTTCTTTGAAGCCGTCCGGAACTGTCGACGTCGTCCGAGGATTCCGTGGCAGGAAACACCTTTAGCGAAAGCGTTGACAACGGCAGACGAGTTTCATCTACTCGCCAGTCGCGCACTTACCGCCCGCGTGCGTGCACAATTGAAGAGAAAACGGATGCGATTGTTGGATTGCTTCCGAGCGTTTGACGTTGAACGTGCTGGTTCGTTATCATACGAATCCTTATATGGCGGTTTGTCTTGGTTAGGCGTCGAGTTATCGCCGACTCAAATGTTGGATTTGGCGAAGCGAGTCAATGTTTCAGGTACAGGCGTCGTCTCGAGAGAGGAATTCGAAATCGCATTTGGACCGGACGACGATTGGCAAAAAGAATGGGAGGAAGAAGATCGCGTGAACGCTGCCGGTGGTGGCCATAAGCATCATCAAGTTAGGAATGATAACGTAAGTATGAACAACATGATGATGGAGTCTCAGTTCCCATCGAATCGAGACGTGATACCAGCGGTGGTGAACAACAGCATCGATGACTTACTCGGTGGCGCCGGTCCTCCCCTTCCGAGATACGATCAACAACCGGCTCAACAGCACAAGAAAAAAGCTGTGCAAACAACTGCGCATGTCTCCATTGATGACGGAACCGGCTTAGGAGATTGGGCGTCCATGGGCATGGCGGCAACGCTACCAGACATTGCGCCTCAAAAAACGACGCCTGCGGCGACGAAATTGTCCGGACATGTTCCGTCTCGAGATGATCCATTTGGATTAGGTAGCAAGAAAACTGCGTCTACTGCTCGTGCTCCTCCTGCTGCGCCTCCACAACCGGAAATGCTTGCTTTCGAAGATTGGCTTTCCGGCGACGTGAGTAGTTCACATTCGCAAAAACCGCGCAGCTCCACAGCTGTGACTGGTGATTTGATGGGAGGCTCAAACGCCATGCGCAATAATCATGCGTTTGGAGCGGCTGCTATTGAAGATGCTCGAGCAAACATTTCGGCGAAATCTTTGCACAAAGAGTCGGACCGAGAGAAATTGCGTAAAGATGCCGCCGCAGATGCAAAGCTTACGCGCGATGTCGTTAGGAACTTTGCAGTGTCTTTAGTTCATCATAAAAATTTCACTCGCAGTTGGAGTTCGGAAGGCACTGGGAGTAGAAAATTTGGCACGACGTGGTTCCCCAACGGTGTAGTTGCCGCTTTTGCGTCAAGTTCAGACGTGTCCAAATTATCTAAGAAGGAGCGCATAAATATTGGGTATTTCGCTTCCTCCAGTCGAGGTGGTCCAGCAGCAGATGGGGCATTTGCGTTTGAAGTGAACGACGGTAGCGCTTTCGCGCTCACAGGTTCACAGAACATGCCGAGAATGATTGAGCGCTTATTTCCCTTACCGGTCCGGTTTCGACAAATTTTTGCGCAGCAATGGAAAGCATCAGGTTTGTTTGCTTGGTTACCAATAGCCCCGCCTGGTCACGTTGCTTTAGGTATGGTGTTTACAAATAGTCCAGAAGCTCCTTCGATTTCCGAAACAAACGTGCGGTGCGTTCCAGAAATTTGGTGCGAACGTCCATCGGTCGCACCAAAGATGGTATGGAGTAACGAAGGAAGTGGCGGCGCGCCATGTTCGATTTGGCGAGTGAACTCACTGGGGATGTGTCATGCAAAAGTTGGGTTCGATGCTCCGCGACCAGAAGAATTGTGGGATATTAAACGCGGGAATTTGATTCCAGCGGAAGCGATGAATAGCATTCGCGTTGACGTCAACCAAAACTCGAATCTGCACAATTATAAAACGTCTTACGGAGGAACGGGGATATCATCAGATTCACCTGGGCCTCCCTCGAGATCTGCAGCGAGAAGTAGTTACGGTCAAGCGAGACAAACTGGGTATAGACCGAATCATGATCGAGGGTACGGGGCATCTTCATTGATTTGATGTAGATAAATTTTAATCGAGTATAAATATTAAAAACAACATCTTATTGCTCTCGAGCTTTTTACATCATCAGAACCTTTGGGTCTAAGCTTCGTTCTTTTTTCTTTTCTACTGCTCGAGGCCTTTTTCACACACATTTCACACACACAAACACACACAAACATAAAACTTTTCGTCAAGCGAATGCCAGCGCATTATCATTCGCCTCGAGGGAACAATGGATTATACAATTCTTTTACGTCTCCTCTTCTCAGAGGATGAAACCGCACGTATTAGATGTTACGTGGCGACAAAATACCTCGGCTACCGGATCTACCAGATTGAACCGTGCCCGGCGAATTCATCGTCTTACCTTGTTGACGAACACCCGCGTTGGTTGGAGAATAGTGCGCAAACTGTTCCTTAGCGTGCGCGATACCGGCTTCCATCTCTTGCGCGGCTCTCACCGAGTCCGACGAGATTTGCATCTCACGATCCGCAGCAGTTCTAAACGACGTTCCATTTCTGGCCGCTTGTGCTGCCGCAACCGTTGCCGGTGAAGCTCCAGAGTGCACCTCGAGTTGCGAATGAATGCTCGCAAACTTCGCTTGGATGTGTTCCATTTGTTCCAACTCAGCTTCCAACTTTTGTTGTCTTTCTTCCAAAGCAGCACGAACGTTCTTTACGTTGAAGACTAAGTCCAAGTTGACGTCAAACGCATCTTCCATTTCGTTTCTTAAATGGTGCGAGAAGTCGTTCAACAACGGCATCAAGAAGAAGCAATTGAATTTCAACTCCACGGATTGAACGACATACGTGCGAATTCCCGAATAGATTTGACGAACCAACAGGTCGACAACATCTAATGTCACTTCCTTCATGTTGCGGTTCCACAAGGTATTTTCGACCAAGTCCATCAACTTTTGATCTTTCGGGTTCACTTTGGCCAAATCTCTTGAGGATGACGAGGACATGCCCGAGGTCGCTCCGTACGAGTTCTTTTCATCCACTCTGGCATCCGGGTGTAACACCGATCGCAAGCCAGACTTGTTCCCAGAGTGCAAAGACCACGTGACAAAGTTCGTCGTGGAGAGCAAATCTTCACGGCACTTCTCTTGGCACTCTTTAACGCGTTGGTCCACAAACTTGGCAAACGAGGCACCGATTTTCTTCAAAAAGACTTCGTGGCCACTTAAAATTCGCCCTTCTTTTTGTAACAAGTACATGGCAACCGGTAACATGCGTCGAGCGATGTGCGCCAAACGGAAACCCAACTGGTGCACAAATGGCTCAAAAGTATCTTTGGCTCGACTCACGGCAATAACACACGCGGTTCGGGTGTAATTGACCCCATCGTGAACTTCATCCACGCCGCACGCGTTGATGATATCTTCTCTCGAAACCTGCGGACACTGCACTTCGCCAACGATTTGGCGGAACTCTTCCAAAGCTCTGTGGTATTGCGCGCCACCAAATAATCGCATTTCGGCGTTCGGTATCGGGTTTTCACTGCTCACTGGGCGACCGTCATTTGAGACGAATGCGCCGCCTCGAATGTGTTCGTGCGACAACGTCTCGCCAAACACTCTCGGAGGCGCCGCGAGCGTACCTCTCAACAATTCTGGAATCTTCTCCAAAAAGTGTTGGTAAAACTGTCTTCCTTTCTCTTTCAACTTGTCTTGGTTCATATCTGCGAGCTCACCGACGGTTTCTTCCAACTTGTTCGATGCGTGGCGATGTTCTCTTTCAAGAACCGGGACAATTGTCGGGACATTGTCCAAGTATCTTTGTTGCAACAGACGTTCGAGGAAGTGTCTCAACTGAGATAAACCCGAACGAGCACGTTCACTCGGTTCTAATCGCCTGTCTAATCTTCTTTCCAACTCGACTATATCTGCTTGCTCGCGTTGGACAACCGCCTCTCTGAAATGGTCGTTTGAGCGGAACATGGAGTCTCGGGTCAAACCAACTCTACCGCTCGGTACAGACGTAAAGAACGGCCCACCCCCTAACATAGCGGGAGAATCAAGTAAGTGTCTTGGAGGGTGCATGAACATCTCCACATCCGCAGCTCTCGCAAACTGTGGGATTCTCGTGTCAAACTTGGTCGACACGACAACAGTTCTGCGCAGCTCTGGGTCACATTCCATGACAGCCTTTCTCGTCGTCGCGTTCGACCAATCCGAGTTATCTTCCAAGCACAATATGATGTAATCTGGGTTTTGCATCTTTGCTTGCACCAAGTTCTCGACCATTCTCGCCTGTTGTTGCATGCCGTTGAACTTTCTCCCCGGCGCAGCGGAGATCAACCCCGGCGTATCAATAATAGTAAGATTTGGACAGTATTTATATTCAATCTTCACGACGATATCTTTCGCCCAAAACGAGTTTTCTTGCTCCAATCGAGAGTTTTCGCTCTCGATGAACGCTTGCAACTCTGGCAAGGACAACTCTTCCTCCTTGCCCAACGTGTCGTCTTTAACCAAGTAGCATCGAGGCTCCACGGCATTGTGGTTATACTTCATGTTGATGGCAATCGGTCGTCTGGTTTTCGTCCCACCTCCGACGTGGTTAAACTGAAAACCCATCAACGCTTCCACCAACGCGCTCTTACCGTCCGTTTGATGCCCAACGACTAACACCGCCGGAGAATCGAACGGCTTATCGAATTCCTGCGCCAGCGTGTGCAACTGCGAGTACGCCTCGTACAACTTCTCGTTGGACGGATCGAAAAACTTGGGCGCGCCGCCGCTCGAGTTCTTTTGCGGGTTCCAGTACGTGCTCTTGCGCAAATCTTCCGCGGAAGAGTTGCGACCGACATTCATGGACGCCGTCGGAGCGAAGTTGTCCGTCTCGTCAGCCTGTGTTCGCGCGCGCGCGTTGTTATTTTTTGAAAAGTAGAACAAGAAAAACAAGTCAGTCAGAGGCACACCACTCTCTCCCAAAAAAGGAAGAGAAAAATGGAGAGAAAAAAGATACAAAAGAGAGAGCGAGGAATATATATATCATCTGGAGGAGAGAGAGGAAGCGCCCGTTCTGATCCGAGATAATGAACGCGCAAATGGAGAGATAGAGAGAGCGTCATCTCTCTCTCTTCTTTTTCCCACGCGCGCGATATGATGACAACAACGCCGGACCCCCCCGCATAAAAATTCAAAAATGGCAACGGCTATAAAATGTGTCCGTTGTTCACATCCTCGGGAACGATCGTCCACAAAAAAACTAAAACACCTACCCCATACGCGCTCGCGGCTGCATTCACGGCCGAAGATAACGGTGCCATCGATCCTGGCGATAATCCGGTGGCTTTTTTCACCCAACTGTCCGACGTATTTCTCGACGACGAGGGCATTTTTTTCGTTTCGTGTGTCGTGCGTGCACAAAAAAAGACTGCGGAAGAGTTTGCCGGCTGCCAGCTGGCAGAGAGAATTTTGAAATTTTTTTAGTTTAGGGTTTTTCGAAATTTCTCAAATTTTTTTCGAGCGCACGAGGGAAGAAAAGTTTTAGATAACGCTAACGCTTTCTCTCTCCATCGCTTGCGCCTTCAGAGTGAGAGCTTAGAGAGCTGTGTATATTTCTCAACGCAAACGCAATCTCGATTTGAATACTCGCACACGCACACGCACGCATATATATAATCGCGACGCGTTAGTATTCTCACAAAATCTTACACACACGCAATACAAAAGAAATATTATGTTTGCTCAATCCTGCGTACAGCGCTCTTCTTCACCTTTTTTCTCCAATGGACAAAAGAGGTTGACCACCGGCAACAAATCCGTTCGAGGATCATCTTCGGTAAAGGCTGGCCGTAAATTGATGAAAGTTTCCGCGGCGGCAAACTATGATTACGATCTCATCATTATCGGTGCGGGCGTCGGCGGTCACGGCGCGGCGATTCACGCCGCGGAGTGTGGTCTCAAAACCGCGATCGTCGAAGGCGACGTGATGGGTGGGACCTGCGTGAACCGAGGGTGCGTGCCGTCGAAAGCTTTGTTAGCCGCGGCGGGTAGAGTGAGAGATATGAAGAACGCGGACCATTTAAAGCACCTCGGTATTACGGTCGATAACGTTTCGTTTGACCGTCAAGGCATCGCGGATCACGCGGAAGATTTAGTGCAAACTATTCGCGGGAACTTGACGCGCTCGATGGAAGGCGTCGGAGTGGATATCTTGACCGGTAACGCCGGATTTGTGGATAACCACACGATTTCCTACGGCGGTGCGCCGGGGACGATTACTGGCGGGAAGAAGACCGCGAAGCACATCATCATCGCGACCGGTTCCAAGCCGTTCGTGCCGCCCGGCATTGAGATTGATAACAAAACCGTGTTTACTTCGGACGCCGGTTTGAAATTGGATTGGTTGCCGCCGTGGGTCGCGATTATCGGAAGTGGCTACATCGGATTAGAGTTTTCGGACGTGTACACCGCGTTGGGTTCGGACGTCACGTTCATCGAAGCCATGCCTATGATTATGCCTGGTTTTGACCGTGAGATTGCCAAGTTGGCGGAGAGAGTTTTGATTAGCCCGAGAAACATCGACTACGTTACGAACAAGTTCGCCACGAAAGTCACGCCAGGTATTCCGGGTGAAAAACCCGTCACGATTGAGTTGACCGACGCGACGACAAAGGAAGTCGTCGATGTTATGGAAGTGGACGCGTGCATGGTCGCCACTGGTCGTTCCCCGTACACCGCCGGATTAAACTTGGATAATTTGAAAGTCGAGACGCAAAGAGGATTCGTCCCGACCAACGAAAAGTGCCAAGTGTTGGACACCGACGGCAACGTAGTCGAAGGCGTTTGGTGCATTGGTGACGCGAACGGAAAGCTTATGTTGGCGCACGCCGCGAGTACGCAAGGTATCTCGTGCGTTGAGAACATGTGTGGTAGAGAGAACATCGTCGATCACCAGGCGATCCCAGCAGCGTGCTTTACGCACCCGGAAGTTTCCTTCGTCGGTTTGACCGAAGAGCAAGCGAAAGAAAAAGCAGAGAAAGAAGGTTTCACTATTGCTAAGTGTACGACGTCGTTCAAGGCGAACTCGAAGGCGTTGGCAGAGAAAGAGGCTGATGGTATGGCAAAATTGATTTACGATCCGAAATCCGGGAAGATCTACGGCGCGTGGATCTTTGGTTTACACGCCGCGGACTTAGTGCACGAAATCTCCAACGCGATCAATAACGGGCAAACGTTGTACGACTTGAAGTTTACCACCAAGGCGCACCCGACGTTGTCTGAAGTTGTTGAAGAGTTGTACCGAGGCGCGCACTTGGAAGGAGGCATGCCGAGCCAAAAGCTTGCTCCGGCTCGTTAAGTTGTGGAGATTGAGTGATCACATTTTTAATTTGCAACTTATATTATAATACAACTGACTTCACACTTCTTACACTGAACTACTTTACAAATTCTACCATCTCTAATAGAAATCGGACAACTTTTGCTGCAACTTATCAATGTCACCGCCTAAATCGACGTCCATGGCTTCCATCGCAACCCGTATGGTTTTCGTTTTCCCGTTCTTCGAGTTCTTCCCAGGTAAGTTATCCACCCCAGCTTCTCCGAAATACGTCGGCCACAACGCTTTTCCGGCGTCCGTATCTACGAGCCACTCGTAAATATCTCTCGTGCGCTCTTTCAAATCTTCATCAAACTCGTATTCAAAATCGGTGAATCTCGCGAACGACTCTATTGCTGCTCCAGACGGTTGACATTTGAACTCAAACATTTTCTCGAAACACGACGCGACATCCGCAAAGGACTTCTCCTTTATTCTCGCGTCTATGATCGCCACGAACCAGTTCGCGGTCACGATTCCATCTAAGCTCGAGTCCGTTTCCTTCTCTTTATTCTCTTTCTTCACGAAGTCGATGATTTGTTCGCACAACTCCCACTTATTCGCTCTCCCGCACCCGACTAAAATCGCCTTGTACCCGTCCAGCGTCATCGAGCGTTTGATTTTGTTCAAGAACAAATGCGCGGGAACGTTCTGATCGTTCGATTTAAACAAGTACAGGAGCACTTCCGATAAGAACTTTTCGTCTAAATCTTGAGCGCCAACTTTAAACGTCGTCTCTTCTCCGCTTCGTTTGCTCACGTCGTTCCATTTTTTTCTCGCCTCTGGCGACGTGTTTTTTTGCCATTTTTCGTAATCGTCTTCTTCCTCCTCCTCTTCTTTTTCTACGACGATTTCTGCTTCCACGGGAAACGCAGAAGACTCAGAAGACTCAGAAGACGCAGACGACGACGACGACGAAACCGAGGAAAATAAAACGTCGTCGATTTCGTTCCTTCTCGCCGCCGCGAAGAAACTGCCTTCGTCTTTGCCCTCTTCTTCTCTGCCGTTACTATTTTTGTCGTCGTTGTTGTTGTTGTTCGAGAACTGCGCCGTCGCCGTCGGGAACGAACGGAGTAACGACTTTTGCTCCTTTTTCATTCTTCTTCTTCCTCTTCCTCTTTTGCCGCTACCAACGCAGAAAGCCGAAAACGAAGAAGAAGAACAAGAACAAAAACTCTCGCGACCGCGTCGTCGCTCGAAACCTGCGCCACCACCACGAGACGTCGTCGTCTGCGCGCAAAAGCTGCCGCTCAAACCAAGGAGAGAGTTCATTTTTTTCTTCTTCTTCTTCTTTGTGTGTGAACTGAAGAATTTTTTCCCCAAAAAAGACATAAAAAAGTTGGGGAGACAAGACTCGCACGAGACAGAGAGAGAGAGAGAGAGAGATGAAGTTCTCCTTCCTCCTCTCTCTTTTGTTCTTGTTTTCGTTGGCGTTCGATGGTGGGAAAAACGCGGCGCTTTGCGGCAGGAGTGCGGAGTCTTCTTCTTCTTCTTCTTCTTCTTCGTTCGAGCTGCTCGTGCGCGACCGAGACGCGACGGAAATGGACAGGTACTGACTGAGATTACATCTCGTTTTTCAAGTTTTTGGTTTGTCTCGTCGCTCGAACGCGCGCCGTCTCGTTTTTTTGTCGTCGTCGTTGTTCTTCTTCTTTTACGTTCGTTTCGTCGAATCCTGTTTTCTTTGCGTCCCCGCGTTGGATTCACGACTGACCTCGATCGATGACGACGATACGTTTATACGCATAATGATGATGATGATGAATGACAGTTACGTGTACACGTCTCTCGCAATGCCGAAAGAGCCGCACTCGGTGACCTCGTTCGAGCCGGTGGCAGATATGGCCGTCGTCCACCACATGCTCTTGTTTGGGTGCAGAGGTAAAGAGGCGTCGATGCAGAAAATTCGAGTCGGCGGCGGGATGTTTTCTACGGATGGCGGGAAGGAAGAAGAAGCGATGGAGACGACGAAGGACGTGGAACCGAGAGGCGCGATATGCGCAAACGAAGGCGAGCAGGAGGCGGTGTTGTTCGCGTGGGGGAAGAACGCGGAGACTTTACACATGCCGCAAAATGTCGGTTTTCGCGTCGGTGGTGGCGAAGGGAAGAATACGTTTAATAGTTTAGTGCTGGAAGTGCACTATTTAGATCCAAACGCCAAGTTGGATAGCGATAACGACAAGAGAAACGGGAAGAGCGGAGTCATCGTACACGTTAAGAAAGGATTTCCGATATCCTCGGCGGCGACGTTGGTGTGGGCGACCGGATTTAATTTACCGCCCCAGAAGGAGGAAGTTAAGGTAGAGACGACGTGCGTGTACGACCAGCCCATAGCGCTGAAAGCGTTTGGTTTTCGAGTGCACACGCACGAGTTAGGAAGAAAGGTGACTCTCGAGCGAATGGTTGGCGGAGCGAGGAATGCGGGGAATCTTGAGAGAAAAAGTAAAGGCGTTTTGCTTTTAGAGCGCGACCCTCGCTTACCGCAAGAGTTCGAGCAAATTGCGGAGAAGAAACTAGTCATCGCGCCGGGCGATGTGTTGAAAACGACGTGTTATTTTGACACCATGTCGAGAACAACAGTCACGTCGGCCGGTTGGGGACACGCGAACGAGATGTGTAACTTATACCTCATGGTACACTCGGAGGAGCCAGCGAGTTTATTTTGTGAGGGGGGAGGAGGCGCGTTTTACGTCTCCTCTGGCATTCGATCTTCGTCCGAGGGTGGAAAAAGACTAGGAATAGCGGCGAGACCTTTTGCGACGGATTTGAAGATATCTAAATCTAATCCGCCGTTGACAGTCAAAACGAACATTCGCGATAAGGAGGCGTTTAGGATTGGTCAAGTCGGAGGCGTGGTCGTCGAACCGGGTGGAGAGTTCGCTTGGGTTTTTCACAGAGGTCCGAAAATCGTTTGGGACGAGTACAGTTTCGACGCTGAAACGAATAAATACGTAGGTTCGCGAACGCCAATCGATGTCGAAACGATTCTTAGAATTCATTTAGTTACCGGCGCGATTGATCGAAAATTTGGTAAAGATAAACACTTCATGCCGCACGGCATTTCCTTATCACCGGACGCGAAAGAAGTTTGGGTTACTGATTGTGGGTTGCACCAAGTCATCGCGTACAATGCGATCACCGGTGGAGTTTTGAGAGAGTTTGGAACACCCATGACGCCGTTCCGGAAAATACCCAACTCTGAAGAAGAACATCAAGGTCGCGGAGAAGAGGAAGGCTTTTGCAAGCCGACGGCGGTGGAAATTTTACCGGACGGGTCATTTTTTGTCGCAGACGGATACTGCAACCATCGCGTTGTCATGTATAACGACAAACACGTGTATATTGGTGATGCTGAAACCCGTGACGACACGCAATTGAACGTGCCACACGCGTTGGCGATTTCGATGGACGGTACGGAACTCGCCGTCGCGGATCGAGAGAATTCTCGCATCGTTCTGTTTGACATAGTCGGGGATGTGGACGGCGCAGGTGACGTTTCTCTGAGGGAAAAAGCGAAAATTGACGTTCGAGAATACGGGTTGCCGTACGGTTTGAGTTCCGTAAAAGCGAACGATAAGCAATTGGCTGGCTATTACATCATGACTTGGAATCGAAAAATTAACGAGCAATCGACTGTGAAAATTTTATCCGCGTGGCCTATGGGGTCAATAGACCTTGGCAACCGTGAAGACGATATGCTCGACGGTAATGCTATCTTTGATATCGCGAGTTTTGATATCGAAGGTGGTCCAGAAAATACTCAATTTCCTCACGGTATATCTGCATGGTCCGGCGCGGAAACAACCCAAACGTCTCGAAGTAAGTATTTCGGTGGCCCGCTCCTTAGAAGAAATGGCATCAACATCCTTCTTGGTTACACCCGTGACTTGATCGATAGGAGCGAATCGAACCTCATAGAGTGGTTTTTAGGTGTTGATGTCGACGATGCCGAATCCTTCGCGTCCGAGAACAGCGCTTTAGTTGATTTCGTGGAATCGGACGCCAACGACGATGCGTACGCCTCGGATCTCGCGTTCATCGCGGTATTAATGCTCTTCGCGTTCTTCGTTTTCCACGCGACTTTAGCCGCTTTCAATCGAGTCGTTTCACCCGTTGATAAGTCCAATTAGATTTTTAGCACGCGCGCGCGTTTTTAAGAGTTGTAGTAAAAGAGTATTGCGATAGTTTGCTCGTGGAAAATTTTTATATTTGACTTCTCACATTTAGCGAATTCGTCACTTTTTGCTTTCGGTCGAAAAACAATAATCAAATTTTACGCGTGCGCGCGCATAAAAACAATGCGTCTCCTTTTCCACCTTCCCTTCCTGTTCCTCTCCCACATCTTTGTCGTCGTCGTCATCGTCGCGTTCTTAACGCTCGCTAAAACGACAGAAGCTTTGAGCGGCGACCGCGCCGGCGCCTTCATCGGTTGGCACGGCGAAATCACTCGCCCTTCCGCGCACTCCGAGTCGAGTTCCTACCTCGCGCGCGCGAAAGCGAACGATGGCGACAACGACAACGACCATCAGTCCACGTCGGTCAAGCACCCGTCCATAACGTTTGAAACTTTAGTCATGAAAGATCACAAACCGAAACCGTCGCATCACGCGTCCTCGATTTGTGAGATTTCGTCCGGACAGTTTATCGTGAGTTGGTTTGCCGGGCAATTCGAGAGCAAACCGGACGTCGGTATTTACACGGCGCGATACCAAAACGGGAAGTGGAGTTCGCCAGAGTTGGTGATACATCCGAAAGGCGTACCGACTTGGAACCCAGTTTTGTTCAAACGCTCGAATGGAGATTTGTTTTTGTTTTATAAGCACGGACGAACGCCGGCGAATTGGAAAGGATACTACGTGAAGTCGAGAGACGGCGGGAACACGTGGTCTTCGTCGGTGGCGCTGCCGAACGGGATCGTCGGTCCGGCGAAGAATAAACCGCTCGAGTTAGACGATGGGACCGTTTTATTACCAAGTAGCCGTGAGTTTGGCGTGAGAGGAAAGGATTGGGAAATTGTAGTGGAGGCGATGACGATGGAAGATGACTTCAAGACGTTCGCGAGGTTCGCCGTGAACGAAAAAGGCAGCGGCGCGACTGTCCAACAAAGAGTAATTCAGCCGGTTTTTTGGAAACAGAGCCTGAGTGCCGGGGATGCGGCGGGTGGTATACGAATGATGGCGAGAAGTAGAAGTAGTTATGCGGTTGCTGCGGTTGGTGATAGTACCGGACGCATTTGGACCGACGCGGTGTTTTCTCAAATTCCGTGTCCGAACACCGGCTTTGATGTCGTGAAGTTGAGAGACGGACGATTGTTGATTGTGTACAATCACTCCTTCAAGCACGCCATCGCTGGTCGCGGCGTGCTCGCGATAGCGGTTTCCTACGACGATGGGGACACGTGGGAGCGCGTCATGCGTTTAGAAGATAGCGCAGGTCGATTATTAGAGTTTAGTTACCCGGCGATTATACAAGCGAGCGACGGTATGGTACACGTGACGTACACGTGGAGGCGCGCGAACATCAAGCACGTGATCATAGACCCCTCCAAGATTCCATCGTCCAGCGGTCAGAGTGGGAAGAAATCGACCGGCGGCGAGAGCATGTTGGGTGGCTTTGAAAAGTTACCGAAAACAATCAATAGAGAAATAGTGTGAGTGAACGACGATACCGTCTTGCTGCTTTTTATTTGTATTTTCACCCATCCTCCTGTTTTCTCTTCGCGAAAGAAGAGAGAGAAGAGAGAACAGAGAGGAGAGAGGAACCTCTCTCTTTTTTCGATTTTTATGAGCCGTCCGGTCCCTCGTTTTCTGCTCTTTTTTGCTTCGCCTCCCTTTTCCAGCTCTCTTGGTTTTGAGCAGAACCCAAAAAGTCCCTCGTTTTTTTTTTGCGGGGAGCGTGCTCAAAAAAGAAAGAAAAAAGCAGATAAAGTTTGGCGGCATCTTCCCGAAAGCGTCATTTCATATCACAAACACAAACACACAACACATAAAATAATCATGTCCTTTACTCTCAGTTGCTCTACCGTCCGCGTCAACGCCACCGTCGCGAGATCCAGCTTGAAGGTACGTCATAGAAATATCGCGAGAGTTGTTTTTTTCATACGTGTCAGCGCGCGCTCGTGAAATTTTTCTCTTCTGCGCGAGAAATCGGCAGACGTGGAAGGAAGATTTCTTGGCGGTCGCCGGCTGAAATCGCGTAATCTGCGAGCGCGTTAGGGATGTTGCGGGTGCGAATGGGCACGCGCATCGCGAAATTCGTTCGATGTGGATGTTTGTGCGTCCATTTCGTCGAGGATTTTCGAGTGTGTTCCGTTTTATCGCGTTCTTTCATCCCGTTTTACGAAAATCTAACCCTCAAAATGCGCCTCTGTCGGAGCGAGAGGTTTTAGAGAAACCTTAGCCAAATCGACGGGAAAAAACGCGCGTTTCTTTTTTTCTCTCTCTCTTTGTTTGTTGTATCAAAACGCTAACCATCAATCTCTTTTTGATGATTACATCTAACGCAGGCCAAGCCGACCAGAGGTGCCTCCATCGCGTTGAAGTCTGCCAAGACCGACGAAATCATTGAAGCGATGAAAACGCTCACCCTCATGGAAGCCTCGGAACTCGTCACCCAAATCGAAGAAACGTTCGGCGTCGATGCCTCCGCGCCGGCGGGCGGCATGGTCATGGCCGCTGGCCCGGGTGCCGCTGCCGGTGGTGAAGCCGCTGAAGCGAAGACGGAATTTGACTTGGTTATCACTGAAGTCGCTGCGGACAAGAGAATCGCGTGCATTAAGGTTGTCAGAGGCTTGTCCGACCTCGGCTTGAAGGAAGCGAAGGATGCCGTGACCAACTTGCCGTTCACTTTGTTGGAAGGTAAGAAGAAGGAAGATTGCGAGGCGGCGCAAAAGACTTTGGAAGAGGCTGGTGCTAAGTGCGAATTGAAGTAATTCTTTCACTTCACGTGAGAGAAATACATGCAATTTAATTTAGACCATGTTCATTATTTCGTCGGAGGTTGTTTGCTTCTTTGAAAGCTGGTAGAGAGAAGTGAGAGAGAGAAGAGGGAGAGCGGCTGTTCGCCTTTTCGCTTCGCCCATTCTCAGCTCGACCCCGAAACAATACTCAAAGAGTGAAAGAGCCGACGTGTAATTTGCTTTGATTCTTAGTCCTACCTTAGTCTATATATAACTATATTAAATATAACCTTTACTATACCTACTTCTAACTCTACCTCCCTTTAACATCTATGCGCACGCGATAATCTTTTCTCTGCTCATAAAGCTCAAAGTGTCAAGAACGAAGCTTTGATTTCCAACAACTCGTCTCTCGCGTCGTTGATGGTTTGAATGCACTTTTCTAAACCCATCGTCGTTTCTTTCATCGCATTTTCAAATTCAACTTTTGTTGGCTCTGGAGCTTGCTCGCAACAGTTCCTCAGTCCTTCGTACGCGTCGTTCTTCTCGCCCGCGACGTGCGTCGCCCACGACGGCTTCAACTTCGTCGACGCGTTTTCTTTCTCTTCTTCTTCTTTTTCTTCTTCCTCTTCTTCAACGTACCCGTCTTGTTGCCAGGTCCACTTTTTCATCTCGTAGTGCGTCTTGAGCGCCATTTCTATCGCGGTTAAACGTAATTTCTCCTTCTCTTGCTCTTGAACCGATTGTAAGAGCAGTAAAACCACTCGCTTTTCGTCCTCCTCTTTGTCTTCTTCTTCTTTGTCTTCTTCGAGAAAGTGCAAAACTCTTTTCAACTTTGCGTTCAGCGCGTTCATATTCGACGCGAAAACAGCCAGCGACGTTTCGTATTCCACCGAAAACGACGAAGACGAAGGGGAGGAATGTTTTTCGTCCGTCGTCGTCGTCGACGACGACGACGACGACGCGTCTCGTCGCAAACCTTCCAAAACTTTTCGGTGCGCGAGTTTCACTTCCGCGTACATTTTCGCTCGAGACTCGAACGAATGCAAACACGCGTCGATGGCTTCGGAAACCGAAGCGATTTTTACGCAATTCTCGTCGTCGTTTTCGTTTTCGTCATTGTTCTTCTCTTCTCCGTCTTTCTTTCGTCCTTCTCCTGCGCGCAGAGTCGTCCACTCTTCTTCTTCTTCTTCTTTTTCTTTCATATCTTTCAAAGTGAGGAACGTCAAAAAAAAAACACGACACGTGCACACATCAACACTCCGCGAGCGATTGAAAGGAGAGGAAAACATGACGGGGATGAAATCGGGAACTTCCTCTCATTGCTTCGTCGACGATATCAGAGGAAAAAAGAGGAAAATACACATACCTCCGCCCCTAGAAACCGAAACGGAGCTCGAAAGAAACTCGAGACGATTTTATGAAGATTTTGACAGAGACGAACGCATTCGTGCGCAACGACTCATCGAGTTGGACGAAGTGAAGCACGCGCAAAAGATGGAAGAACGAAAAATCGAGCACGAGGCAAAGCTGAAAGAAGACTTCGATTGGCACGCGCAAAAGATGAAGAAAGCGCGAGAAGAGATGGAGTTGCAACGAGAAGAGATGGAGTTGCAACGAGAAAAGCTCAAGTTGCAACGAGAACAACTGGAATTTGAACGAGAACGACAGAAGTTTGAACGAGATTCAAAGAAGAGCGCTTGAAGCAAACGACCATGGATTTGAAGGAAGAATATAGCACCAGCGACGACGACGACGACAACGACATGGATGTAGATGTGAACGAGAATGATATCGAGAACGAGAAGTTTGCGTCGCTCGCGGACGAGGACATCGAGCGTTCGATTAAGCCAAATTTTTACCAGCGGTGGCGAGAGATTCGCAAAAGTAACCAGGACGTTTTGAATCGAATGCGAAGCGTTTACGTTGACTACGCTTTCGTGCAACAGACCGTCGAGAAGCTCAGAGGAAGTGGAAGGTCTGTTCTTTTCGCGAATTTGCGGTGCGGCGCCTGGTATACGGATTTACGTGAAGCAAAGACGTGCACGTTTAAATCCATCGACGGTCATAACTTGAATCATCAGTTCTCGCAAAGTCGTTTGAACTCGCACGTGCTGTTCGAGGCGTGTCGAGGTGGAACGTCATCTGTAACAGTCATAGTAGACGCGACGAAGAGTAAAACGAAACGGTTTCCTGACGCGTTGGCGAAAACCGTGCCGATTTGGTGCGCAACTATCAATCGCGCGTGCAACGTGATAGCTCGAAACGCTCGGATTGAAGAAGATGAATTTCCGGATTTTGTAAGCGAAAACGAGCTTCACGCGATTGAAACGAAAATGCCATCGTTCGTGGAAACATTTTTGAACGTGGTTCCTAATTTCGCAGTGATAAAAGAAGCCCTGGAAAAATCGGGACCGCTCCACTGCGAGTACGTGTGTAGGAATAACGTGGACGATATCGTTGCGAGAAAAGGAGAAAAGAAGGCGACGGTCTTATATCTTTTGAGCGCCTCGATGCCGCTGTCAAAATCTGGAGACAGGTGTAAATTAAAATTAGGTAGTAAAACTGTGTCGTACAGTTATTTCCCGGGGGGCGCAGATGACGAGGAAAGTTGGGCTTTAGATTTGACTGCAATGCAGTTTCAACGACACATGGAGGAGTTTGTTTCGTGCGAGAGCGCGAAAGCGTGCGAAAATTTAATTAGAAAAGTAATACAAACAGATGGAAACGATGACAACGACGAAGATGGAAGCGAGGGTATATTTATATCCTTGAGAGATGTTTTAGACTCAAACATATACGTGGGGACGTTCCAGTCGCTTCCCATGAGAGAGGAAGATGTTCACGCGATTTTGTATGTCGGTACAAAACAAAAACCGAATTTTTCAGTCAAGCGAGAGGAAGCGAAGGCGTATTTGCACGTGCCTCTAAAATTTGCAAAGCAGAAAAGAGGTGACATAGAAGAGAAATTACCTCAATGCGTTGAGTTTCTAATGAAGCATGCAACTTCGGAAGGAAGAAAGACGGGCGTTTTCGTGTGTTGCGACAATGCGAAAGATCTCTCGATTGCAGTTGTGACCGCGTTTCAACTGGTAAAGAACAAAGTGCACTTGTGTTTACCGAAAGATTTCACGAAAGAGACCGTCAGGAAAGTACTCGCTGACATCGTAACTCAATACCCGACAGCTAATCCTTGTCAAGGCACGGTGAAGCAAGTGTTCGCGTACGTGTTGAAGCTGATAAAAACAAACAACGAAAAGCCCGCGTAGAGAATAGAGAAACACAGTTTAATGAATAGAATAGTACATAATATAGTCGTTTTCAAAACTCTAATTGATAAATTTTCCCACGCAACGGTAGATTTATTTCGAGAGAGACCATGGAATACATTTTTTTGGCTCCGGTTTTCTTCTCCTAAACGCAAAGTCTGTACGTCACGTACCTTCCCGCGGTTTCACTCGGTCTAATGATTCTTACGACTTGTCCCCTTCTCATGCCATAATATCTCGCCACTGGGTCGTGCAACTGAATCCTCGGCAACTGCGTCTCTCTCACTTTATACCTTTCCAATAACGTCTTCTTCTCCTCGTCGGTTAGTAAAACGTGTTTTGGAACTAAAATATGGTCGGTAATATTCACCAATAACTCCGTCTCTTGAAACGTTTCGATGATAAACTTTTGCTGTTGCACCTCCAACAACGACTGCTTCGCGAACGGCGTCAAGGAACTTCTAATCACGATAATCGCTCGCATCACGTTCTCCTCTCGCATTCTCTTCGCGTAATCTTTAATCATCTTCACTCCAACTTTCTCTTCCTCTGGGAAAAATACGAATATGTTTTCCGAAGGATCGTCTCTTTTCGGAACCATAATCGTTAAATGTTCTCTCGACACGTCCCCGAACTCCTCTAAAAACGAATCCTTGTCTCGTTCCAATTCTTTCTGGGAGACTAAATACCCGCGAGAGGCGAGCATTTTGGAGACGGTTTTCCGTATCCTGAACAGTTTCGTTTTGCTATCTTGTTGAATCATCTTTCTCTTTTTCTTTCTTTTCTTTCTTTCTACGTGTGCGTGCTTTTAAATACCGTGCAACGCGTTTTCTTTCCCTATTCTCGCGCTTTCACAGTCCCCAGCCGTCAATTTCTAATCAAACGCTCTCTCTCTCTCTCTCTCTTTCTCTCTGCCCGTTCTTTTCTCTCTTCTCTCGCAAACTCTCTCTCTCCTCCACGCGCACGTTTTTTGACTCTCGTGTGAGACGAGACTTTTAACGATCGCTGGGGTTGTGTGTGTGCGTGTGTGTGTGCGAGTCTTCAAAAGTGACGATCAAAAGAAAATTTTCGCGGTTATTTTTCCCACAACAAAGGCCAAAATTGCGAGATTGCTCTCTCTTTCGAAGAGAAAAGCAAGAAAAGTTGAAAAACAGCGCGCGAAGGAAAACTCGTTGTATATACATGCTACGCGAACAACTACTAATACTAATTAAAAAAACTCTATAATGATTCCTACAATTCTACCCGAAACGAACGTTCTCTCTCTTCTTTACATCGTTAACAGTTGGAGCGTTCACTCGAAGCTTTTCCATGGCTTTCGCGACGACTTGACTCGCGTCTCGCTGAAAGCGCTTGCTCTCAGCCTTCGGTAAGACAAAGTCTCGAGCAGCCGGTAGGTTTTGCTGCTGCTTTTCCGGGTCAGCGTTTTGTACATCGAGTAAAGTGTTCTCCGTGGCGCGTCTGACGACGTCTCGAGTGGCGGCGAAAGCGAAAACGCCGGCGGAGCGACACTGTTCGTCGACGCCTCGAACGCTTTCAATTTTGGCGACGGAGGTTATTTTCTCAATCGCGGCAAAGAGTTTGGACGTTTTCGTTTCTTGACGCTCTGACTTGTCGATATCGACTTCATGAGCACCGTTTTCCTCCCCTTGTAACGAAAGCATCAATTCCTCTTTTGCCAGGATATCTGGCACAACCGTCAACGCTCTCGCGCACGCTACCAACGCGCTCGACCGAACGCTCGGATCGCAATGTTTCAACAAGAAAGCGTCGTGTTTGGTGAGCGTTGCGAGCGTTACTATCGCAGTATTAAACGCGTTGACGGCATTTTGTGTCCGTCCGCAACATTCACCGATACAATCCAACATTGAAGATAAAACTATAGCTTCGCTACCGATGGAGGAGGATAAATCAGCCATTTTCTCCAGCTGCGATGATAACGAAACCAGTAACGGTGCGACGATTGTCGGGCCTATGAGTGCCGATCGAGTTCTATGACCGTTTCGTCCGATGCCCTTGTTTCGATTTTCCAATGCTTTTGGAGCAAATACGCGCGTTTTACCGCTTGTTGCAGAGACCGCTGTATTTTCTCCTTCCCTTCCCGCGAGAGAAGCGCACTCTGATGGAGGAGGCACGGCCGATAACGTCTTTGCAGCTTGCGAAATGCAACTCAAAACTTCCAGTTTATGACTCGAATCACAACTCGTTCCATCGAACGCGTGTCCAATAGCGGTTGGAATAGATTCTTCTGGTGCATTTTCAAATAATCTCGTCAAACCGTGCATGCGCGATATTTCGAGCGTTTTCGCTGAAGGCGTAGGCGGATTCGCGTGCAATAGCGCGATTGAAAATTGATCAGCCACTGAAAAGAGTTCATCTGGGACGGTTTCAAACATTTCCGCTAATGCATACACTGCACCTTCCTGTGCGTCTGCTAAGTCTGCATCGGCGGTGTGTTGCGAAGGTTTGACGCGCCGCAAAGCGTTCAGCGCTTCGCGCAAAGTTCGCGGTTTTGGAAGCTGTTTCAAATGTCGCTTCAAACTTTTCGCGTTGGTTTGTTTCTGCGTAAGTTCGTCGTCATCATCCGAGTCGATATCGTACGCTTGAAACTCTTCGTCGTCCTCTTCGGTATCGTCCTCTTCATCCTGTTCGCCAACATCTTCGATATCTATGGATGGAACTTTAGATTTTGTGCTATCGTCTTCGACATTTTCCGATTCGTAAAAGGAAGACGGTAAAAAATTCGATGTGTCGTATTCGCCAAGTGCCGCTGATACGTTTGATTCCCACTCAGCTTCGTTCACGCTTTTGTACCCGTCGTCGTCGTCGTCGTTTTGGCCTTCATCTGGATCGAGAAGGTCAGTATCGCCATCTACTGGCGCGTTCAAATCCAACACTGTCGGGTTTCCTGGGTTCATCGCTAATGAAAACTGTTTAGCGATTCGCGATGCGTGCGCGCGACTTTGCGCTGATGATGATTCTAATCGAGACGATATACCGTCGACTATATACGACGTCATCTTAGCACCGTCATTGAATTTTTCTCCTTCGATGCCGTTGATAAACTTTTCCCACGAATTCCCGGAGGATTGTGAGAGGATTAATATCGTATTGATGACAGCCGCTACGTGCCCTTTCGCTTTCGAGGAACTCCCGACGACAAACTCTTTCGACGCCCACAACTCGCAAGCGCTCACTATAGTCGCGTGTTTGAACTCTCCAACGCTTACATTTGCCGGTACGAGTGCACCCATTTCGTCTTTTTCTTCTTCATCGGAAAGGTAAACCGTGGGTAAAGGGTTCACAATAAGGAGACGAAGGAGCGACGGGAGCACATTCCTCGGGCATCCTTTTCGGAGTAACAAATCCTCGCCCATGAAATATCTCGTCGTTTCACACTTCCAAAATCTCACCTTCAACATTTGACGAAGCACGCATTCGCAGTCTCGACTGGCGTTCGTGTAGATTTTCCTCCCAAAAACGTCGGCAACGACGCTTTCTATGATTTTACAACACGCCCGTGTGTCTGAAATTGAATCGATGACACGCGCGAGATCGTCATCCTTTCGATCAAGCAATTTTTCTCCACCGCGTCCTTCCTGTTCTTCTTTTTTTTTGAAATGAACAAACACAATCGCGTTCGCGCACTTTTCCGCGTATCCTCGTCTCGACAAAATTTGCAAACACGTCGACGCGAGAACGATTCTTCTGCTTCTACTCTTCTTATCGTCCATATCATTTTCTTCATCACCAATTCTCTTCCGATGCGGCAACGCGCAGCATCCTCTGGCAAACAATTCCACCGCTCCAATTTCTCGTTCTTTCTCCTTCTGGTGCTCTTCTAAAACTAGACGTTCGTACAAGCGCTTCTTCAAGATCAAATCCGCGCGTTCGCACGCATTTAAAAGCGTCCGCATTTCTTCTGAAGCGCGCTCTAAATCGCGAAAATATTTTTGCGCCTTCGTTTTGCTGTTCCCTACCGCGTCATCTTCTTCCCGGTCCTGTACAAAGCCGCCCGTCTCGAAAAACGACGTCGAGAATGTGCTCTCATCGCTTCCATTGCATTCAATCGCCAAGCACTCCTTGAACATGTCCGCCATTGCTTTATTCGTTTTCTTCGCTCGCGAATCGCTCGCGTCTGCGTTCAACATGGCGTTCACGAAGTGTTCTTTTGGTAGACGCGTCACCCACGCTTCGCGCATACTCGTCTTTGAAATATCCATCTCTTCTCCTTTTTTCTCGTCTCTGATTGTTTTCTCGGCGATAACCGCCAGCAGCTCCTCCACGCCCGCGAAGACGAGCGTCGACAAACTCGCAGTAACTGCCGTCTTTGCATCTTCTCCGCGTTCGTTTCTCTTTTGTTCTCGTCGCCTCCTCGCGTCTCTGTACGCGTCCACTCGTTTCTTCTCCAAACTCGGGTAACACCGACTACTCTTCGCTTCTTTTTCCTCCTCCTCGTCGAAGAAAATCACCAATCGCGTCACGTCTTCCAAGACTGCTCTTATTGTTTTTATTGTTGTTGTTGTTGTTGTTGTTGCATCTTCCTCGTCCTCCTCGTCGTCGTCGTGACACTCTTCATCTTCTTCTTTTCTTCTTCTCAAAGACAAAGACGAAACTCTCTCCGCGCAGTAGGAGTAGAAATCCGAAAAAATCTCATCTTCTTCTTCTTCTTCGCATCTGTCGTCGTCGCGCCTCATGCGCCGGCCGAGCGAAGAGAGAGAGAGAGAGAGAGAGAGAGTTCTCGTTCTTCTTCTTCTTCTTCTTCTTCTTCTTCTTTCTTTTTTTGAAGTTTTGATGAGCAGCTGATGAGAAAAAATCCAAAAAAAAAATTTCTACGCGCGTGGACACTTTTTTGCTCTCTCTGTCTGGACAAAACGGTGGCGGCGAATTTTTCACATTCGACTCTCGTTACACACACACACACACAGACACAAACAATAATGGGAAAGAAATCAAAACGAGACGACGACGACGGCGACGACGAGAACAACGATGCGACGCTCGAGGCGAAGAAACTGGCGAAGAAGCGCGCGAAGAAAGCGAGGAAAATGAAAGAGCGAGGAGAGGAGGACGAGGATGAGTTTAATAACGCAACCTTTCTCGAGGTTCCCGACGCGGACGACGACGAGGAATACGAAGAATACGAACACGGGGAGCGCGACGAACGAGAAGAAGACGAGAAGAAGAAGAAAAAGAACAACAGCGACAACGACAACAAGGATAAGAAACCAGAACCACCGAAACCGGGGGAGTTTCCGCTTTCGAGCACGAAAGTGTACATGGGAAACTTGTCGTGGCAAATCGACGACGACAGTCTCAAGGAGGCGTTTTCGGATATCGGCGAGATCAAGAGCATAGTGTGGATGGAGGAAAAGTTAACGAAGAAGTTTTTAGGCGCCGGAGTCGTCGAGTTTTCCACGGAAGAAGAGGCAAAAAAAGCGGTGGAGAATTCTGGGAGGATAGTTTTGAAAAGAGAGTGTAAGATACGGCGTTGGGAGCAAAGAGGAAACACCGCGGAGGAGAGAAGAGCGGCGGCGGAGAGAGGCGAAACGTTACCAAATAGCAATCAAAAAGAAAAGAACAAGAAAAAGTTTCCAGAGATGGGAGAGAAGCCTCCGGGATGTTACACGCTGTTCATGGGGAATTTAGACTTTAACATGACGGACGATTTCATATGGGATTTCTTCAAACAAGGCGCGGGAGTAGAGATGATTAAAGTGAGGTGGTTGGAAAACCGAGACACCGGAGAGTTTCGAGGACAAGGCTACGCGGACTTTAAAAAAGACGAAATCGACAAAGCCGCGACGTTGCACAATACGCCGTGCATGGGTGGTAGACCGATAAAGCTAGACTGGCAGGCTCCGAGGGGCTCTTATTAATTAAACATTACAACTACTGTTACACGCGCGCTATTTCACTATTATCGATATTTTAAACTCCTATATACCGCACTTCTGCTACCTATATTTTTTGTATTCTACTTTTTGTTCTCGAAATCGCTCGTCGAGTCTTCCTCTTCACCTTCTTCTTTCTCTTCGGCCAACGCGACTTGCGGACACGAATCGTCCACGGCAAACACGTCGTGTAAAGCGATGAATGGTGCCATTAAATATCTCGCGATGCTCTTGTCATCGTTGAGTTCGTTTATTTCATCATTGCTGTAGTGGTTATAATAATGCTGTCGATTTCTGACGCAAAGCGCCGTTTGAAACAAAGGCAAATACGCCAGCGACCCGTAAAACATCCTTCGGGCGCTCGTGATGTTCGCTTTTTGACGGAACATGAGTGCCGTCGCAACGAGCGGTGCACCCAAGGCGATCGCTTCGTACCGAAACGTAGAATCTTTCGACACTAAACCAACATTTGCTGCGATAAATCCGAGCGGTAAAAGCACCAACGAATTCCTCACCGCCACGTTCGCGGCTCTTCGCAACGTCGGATCAAACGAAGGATGCGTCAACATTCTATACCCACCTTTGATGTAATCATCTCTGCCCATGGTCGCTAGAGCCATGAAGTGTGGCATTTGCCACAAATAAACCGCCAGAGGAAGAACCATACCTTTGGCGAAATGCTCTCGCAGAAAGGAATCCGAGCTCCCCTCCTCGTCGTTGGATTTGGATTTGATCAACTTCAAATCCGCCGCCGCCGCGTATCCCATCATCGGCGGAATCGCTCCCACGACCGCTCCTACCCAAGTGTTCAACCAGTGCACTTGCTTCAACGGCGTATAAACGAACGCGTACAACAAGATATTGCCTCCACCTAACATCGCCGTCGTCTCGTTCGTGTACTCGTTCAAATACCACGTCCCGGAAATCCCGCTCGCGACTGCGAACGCAACCGCGTTCCCCAACGATAACCTTCCGCTCGGCAACGGTCTTCGCATCGTCCTCGCCATCATCCCGTCCTGTTTCCGTTCCAAAATTTGGTTCAAACTGTTCGCAGAAAACGCGCACAAAGCCGTCCCGAGAGAGGCGTCGAGTATCGTTTTTATTTTATCAATCGTTGTACTCTCGTTCTCTTCTTCTTCTTCTTCTCGTTCTTCCCTACTCTCCGTCGTCGTGCCTAAAACCGCTCCAGCGGCTGCCGTGCTGACGACAAATAAGGAGAGTTTAAACTTTGATAAATCCTTGCACGACTGAACTCCGTTTCTGATCCGTTCCGCGATCGTCGTCGTCGTCGTCGAAACAGAGGAAGAAGAAAAAGCTCTTCGTTTTTGCAAGAGCGGAAAAAGATGACCCCCACGGTGTTGTCGTCGTTCGAAAAACGACGCAGTCCGACTCGTTTTCTCTCCTCTTCTTCTCCACAAAAGAGACGACCGAGAAACGCTTCCGCCAAAACCAAAACCACCTCCGCTCGTGGAAGAAGAAGAAGACCGATGGTGGTAGCTTCTCGCAATCCTCTCCAAAATCGCGCGGCGCGCAGAAGAAGAAGAAGAAGACATGTATTCGACGGGGGATGTAATAACGCAACCTTTTTTTGATGTTTTTGTTTGTTTGTTTGTTTGCAAAATTTTTTTTTTTTCTCTTTTTTCCACGACCGGGGCTGCACTTTTTATTAACGAATATTTAATGTTTTTGATGAGAACGACGATGAAGAGCATCGTCTTCTCGACGAGCTACCGGTGCGCGACGACGACGAATGCGCTGACGAGGAGAGCAGCGACGAGAGATGCGAGTTTTACGAGATCTTCTTCTTCTTCGTCGTCGTCGTCGTCGTCTCAACGAGACCACCGCACGCGAGGAAAAGAAATTTCGGAAGGCCGACACGAGTACAAATTAAAAACGTCGCAAGAGTTGAAGCAACTGTTTCTGGACGCGATACGAGGACAGAATAAAGACGAGATAACTATCGTCAAACTGACGGGAACGGGTAAAGCGCCGAAAGAGAAGAAACCAGAGCACAAGAAGACGGAACTGAGACCGGTTTTAATCAAGAACGAGGTAAAAGTACAACTGATACAGTTTACGGAGACGCAGAGTTTTACGAAAAACTTTCGGAGCGAGAGAGAAGTCGAGGAAATAATCGAAGACGTCGTCGCGAACGGAGGGTACGGGAACTGGCGAGTGGAGATGCGAGACGAGACGACGTACGACATTCGAGTGACGAAAAGTGGAGACGCGTTCGTGTCCAAAAGTAAAAATAGTAAGAGTAGCTCAGAGAATAAAAGTATTAGTAATAGCGCGGACAAATCGAAGAACGCGACGACGAAAGGATTGATCAACACGACGAGGAAGAACGCGTCATTTTTAGCGAACGACCGGGAGAAGAAACGATTGATGCGAGCGGACGACCCGTTTCTGGTGCAGGTGGGAGTGTCTACGACCGATGGCAAGATCAAAGCTGCAAAGAGAGATAAGTATAAACAAGTGGAGGAGTTTTTACATCACTTGGAAGCTTCTCTCTCCGCAGCGTCGGAGGAAAACAACGCGACGTCAACTAAACCATTAAGTATCGTCGATTTGGGATGTGGGAACGCGTACTTGACGTTTGCGACGTACTCTTTTCTAAAGAATACGAAGAAGATTGACGCGAACGTCGTCGGTGTCGACGTGAAGAAGCAAAGCAAAGAGCACAACGAATCGGTGGCGAAAGAGTTAGGATGGGAGCGGGATGTTTCTTTTGTGCAAGGAACGATTGAAAAAGCGGAGATACCAGGTGCTGAAAACGTAGACGTGTGCATCGCTTTACACGCATGCGATACGGCGACGGATCAATCTTTAGTTCGAGCGGTGCGCTGGGAGACAAAGTTGATATTAGCGTCGCCGTGTTGCCATCATGATCTACACGTTCGCATACGAAAGAACGGATTGTCATCGTCTGTCTTGTTGTCGTCTATCGCAAGGCACGGTATCTTATACGAAAGAACCATAGATAACGTGACAGATGCTTGGCGTGCTTTGGTGTTGCGTATACTCGGTTATAAAGTGGACGTCGTGGAGTTCATCGGCGGCGAGCACACCGCGCGAAACACGCTCATACGCGCGCGATATACTGGTGCAAAAGCGACGAAGGAATTATGGGATGAACACGATGCGTTGGTCGCATCGTTCGGATGCGAATCGTATTTGACTGAAGCCTTAAAAGAGGAGTTGGAGAGTCGAAGGATACCCGTTACTTAAATTCATAAAGTTAAGAATTGTTTTAGAAATAGCTCGCATACATGCAGTAGTCACGGCTTGTAGTTATGTTTTCATGGTTATTTTCCTTACAATGTATTGTTATTACTATCAATCCACACGATACGGCGACATCTGATCGTCGACGTTCGTGGGCGCGGTTCTAGTATAGTTTGGCGAAGCTACCATTTCGCTTTGTTGAGGTCCTGGAGGAGCCAAAGACGGAGGAGCAGCGGCGGCGGCGGCAGCAGTGGCAGCGGCGTGTTGCGCTCGCAACGACGAAATTTGCACCACATTTTCTGCGTTCCCACCATTGTTGTTGTTGTTGTTGTTGTTCGACGAAGACATCTCCACGTCGCTACTCCCTTTCACCTCTCTCGCCAACATTCTTCCTTCCTCATCTTGATCAAACACCATCCATCGATACCCTCTTCTTCGCTGGTGCAATCTATACCCAAAATATCCAATCACGGAAAAGACGATGAACAAAACAGCCGCCGCAATCCCGGCCGCCGCGCCTTTAGATAAAGTCACCGTCTTCCCTCCGATTGAAATTCTAACTTTTCCATCGTTGTACGTCTGCCACGGACTCGAATCAAACTTCTCGCTCTCGCTTTCTGCTCCGGCGAACCACGCTTCAATAACCGAAGCGCCTTGATTTTTGCACGTCGTAAATCGACTTTCGCACTCATTTCTAGTGCACATAGTACTCGTGCCCGCGTAAAAACGATTAAATATCATGCTCTCTGACGGCGTATCCGCACATCCACACGTGCAATCGTAAAACGTCGCAAAATTTTCGCTGTTTGCCGAGTGAGTCCCCGGGTCCGGGCAAGAGTAAAACTTCGACGAGCACGCAGAAGGCGTGCACTGCTGAATACCACCCGCGTGAAACGCGTACTCATTCAACGTCGGACACGTGGAATCTTTGCAACACGCGCACGAGCAGTCCGCGTAGGTCGCGATATTCGTCCCTCCTGCGTTGTGAGACCCACTATCTGGACAGTTCTGCACATTCGACGCGCACATGTTCGTCGTGCATAAAGCCGGGTCCCCGACGTTGAACTTATACTCTCTCGTCCCTAACTCGCACGTCCCCGGGAGGCAACACTCGCACATGCAGTCGTACTCGAGCGCGCTCACCGCGGTGTTTCCTTCGGGCGAGAAGATTGTTGCACACGCGAATATCATCAAAGCCGCCAAGTCGCGACGAAGGTGATGACGACGCGAGCGCGAAAGGAGCGCACCAAACATCGTGTATTAAAAAAAGGTTAAATCAGAAGAAATGAGTGTCCGTGCGCGCGCGTCAACGGTCGTTGCTGTTGTTGTTGTTGTTGTTGTTGTTGTTGTTATTCTCGTCGTCGTTGGTATTATCAAAAGAGTGAGTGGAGTGTGGATAAATTGAAAGGGGGCGTGTGCCTTTTTTTTCCTCTTTTTGATTTTTGCTTTTTTTCCTTCTCTGCCTGCGCAGCCAAGCGAGGGAAGGGAGGCAGATCGCTGAACTCGTAAATATACAAAACGTCAAAATACTACTTTTGCGCTGACTAGCACTGACTATAATAATAATACACGCACACACGGACACATTATTTTTTTAGAAGCGTTCGTGCGCGCTTTCAAATCGATCCAGATGAGACTTTTGTCTCGCATTTTTCATCGGCGACGGCGACGGCGATTGCGAAGGCTTGTTGTTGTTAGTAGCGGTGTTCAAAGATGTCACCTTGTCCTTCATGGCTTCCACTTTGTGCGCAGTTTCGGCTGCTTTTAAAGCGCTGTTGACAACCACGTTGTTGCCTTGCAATATATGATCGGTCTGTCTGACCCAGTTGTGGCCGAATTCCATGTTTCGTAAACCTTTCTCGCGCTTTTGGAACTTTAACATGGAGTAGATGAAGATGCCGGCAAATCCAAGGTTGATGATGACGACGACGCCGAGACCAGAGACGACGCCGAAGCGGTTGACGACGAACATGCACAACGCCGCGTCGCCGGCGAGGAGGGCGATGATGAGCAAGAGTTTGACGACGTTGTAAAGAAAAAGACGGATGGTAACTTCTCTGAAGAATGCAACGAGACGTTTCCAAGTTGTATCTTCGAATGCCCCTTCTTGTTGCTTTTCGACATCGATGAACTCTTGTTCGGATTCCAAGAGCTCGGATTTCAAATCGCGTCTCCGTTTTTGCGCTTCAGTCATGTGCGCGCTGTCCGCGTCGTCATTCTCGTCATCTTCTTCGTAATAGTAAGTATCATTCATGCGTCCTCCTCCTAATGTGTTACCTTCTCGTGTCGCAAACGCGCGCCCACCGTGGGCTGTCGTGCTCATGCCTAAAACATCAAACGCGCCGTCGATGACGTGTCTGTATTGTTGAGGCAAATACGAAACGATGGTGTTGGGATTCACCCCCAACGCTCCTCCTCCTCCTCCAACTAACGCTGTTTCACTCCCCGAGACTTGTCTCGATAGCACAGGACTACGTGGCGTGGATCGGTTGCTCAAATTGCTCATCCTATCGTCGCTCAACGCTCGTTCGTGATGCGTCAAAGAGGTGAAGTCGCCCGCCGATTCACGCAGACTTCCCTCCCGACTGCCACTCAACACGGCAGTGGATTCAACTCCTTTCTTCAATGTCTTTGCAACGGTTTCAATTATGCTCTCACTGCGACTCAATTTTTTACTGCTACTTCTGCTACCTATTGTTTTCGCGCCGGATGGAAGCATGTGCTCATGCGTGTCATGAGGCCCGCTATTCTGTCTTCGGTGTTCACCCGCTCTCGCACCTCTATCACCACCACTTCCACCAAGCGCCTCGGCTCGATCAATCTTCTCGCTGAAAGAGTCGTAACTCTTCGTCTCCTTGAATGCCCTCTCCACAGAATCCAATGCTTCTGTTGACCACATCTGTAAAATCTCCGACACGGTTACCGTGAATGCTTCAAAATCCATCGCCACGCCGTGCGTTTGGAAATATTTTTTGAAGTGCGCTTCCATTTTCCCGCGCATCCACCGCAACGAGTGCGTGGTGCTCTCTTCTTTCTTCTTCAGCTCGCCTAAACTTAAACTCATTTTCTTTCTCCGAGCCATCGAAGCGCTTCGTTCGATCTTAGAGCCGCTCGCGTTGCGCTCTTCCATCAATCCTTCTTCCCTCTCCTTCCTCATGTAACTCTTCATCGCTGCGTTCATCACGACTTCGCAATCTTCTATCCACTCTTTGATGTGCTCTAAAGTCACCCCAAAGCCTCTCTTTCGTTCCATTTTTCGAAACGCCATGAGTAGTTTTTCCTCCGTCGAAGATTTTGTCCGCAAGCTCACCAAAATCAACAACCGAAGCGTGTCGATGCTTTTCCCGTTATTGTTGTTGTTAGTATTAAAATTGCGACGTTGACGTTGCGCTTTTTCCCCTTCTTCGTTGTCGTCCTCGTCGTCATCAAAATCGCCGTCATCATCTTCTCCGTCTTCGCGCTTCAAAACGTCTAACACTAAATCGTCCACGTCTAAATCCACGCTCAGCTTCATCGCCCCGGTGGGTAAGCACGATATCGGTAAACTCGTCGGTAAACTCGTCGGTATTCTTTTCGCATTCTTCTCGTTATTCGTTTCGTCGGAAGAAAAAAATCCAGACGCGTCGTGCACGTTCGCGCACTCCAAAAAACTCAAAAACGCTCTCTTCGTTGGAATTCTCGACCACGTGTTTTCCGAGTTGATCTCCACCGCTTTTAGTATCGCGTCCATTCTCTCTTCACACACACACACTCTCTCTCTTTACTGTTTTTTTTTTCGCGCTCGCGCTGTTTGCTTGTGTGAATTGATGTGATGGATTGAATTGTTTTTTCTTTTTTTCGTGTGTGTGATTTTTTGATGTGTGTCGTCGCGTGTGATGAGATTTTTTTGGGTACGACTCGTACAGAGGCGACTGAATGGTTGATGCGATGATACTACGCAAAGGAGGACTTTGTCGTGGGTGAATTTCTCACGGGCTCGAGCGGTGGCGCGCGCGCGTTCGCATTGTTAACTCCGGGATAAAAATGTTGTTCGCATCGAGACGTCGAGACGTCTTTCGAGCGTCGTACGTTTCACCATCTTCATCATCATGGGTTGTTACACGCTTGGCTACACGCGCGGCACATGTACTTGCTGCTCGTGTACTTTCTCCACTCTGAACTGGCGCAAACTTTCGAATCGCAGAGGTAGCACACGACTGACGGGTCGCGGTTCATCCTTTCCAGTCTTTCGCGCTTGTAGCACCCGTCGCAAATGTGCCCGCCGCCTTTTCTCTTCCGCCAGTTGCGCGAGTGAAGCTCTGTTCGTTGACACACACCACAAAACACGTTCGGATCCTCGTTGAGCCTGTCGCGGTAATCTAAAAGGTGGCACTGCTTGCAGACGTGTTTGTTCAAGTACGGCTCTCGCTCGCCTCGATACCAATACGTCTTTTCGCTCCCGGTTCCCACCTTATCGCACCGCGCGCATCGCATCGTCCCCCATCGCCCCGTCCCTCGCGCGCTATCTCTCGATAATTTCTCATCGTCGTAACACTTTTGACAAATCCTCGTCCCCTTTGTCGGCGGCACTTGCGACCTCAACCAGTACCCAGTCGTCCTTTCGGCGCCGCACATCCCGCAGGGCCCGTACTCGGTGCTATTCTTATGTTTCATCTAGTACGCCTTTTGGTAACACGCCGCACAAATGTCATCCAAGTTTTCATCGCCCGGTAAATTCGACCGACACCTTCGCGTGTGCTCTTCAAACGCCTTGGAGCACTTGCCGCAGTGCGTTCCCTTTGGTTCCAGTTTCTTTCCTCCTCTCGACGACCTCCCGACGGTACCGACCGCGCGAGGAGCCACCGAACCCGCGTGTGCGGCGGGATGCGCACCCGTCGACGCGAGTGGTGCGACCTTTTCTTCCGTCGACCTTTCGCGCGCCATGAGAAGTTTTGATTTTTTGTTTTTTTTGAATTCTTTTTGTTCTTCTTCTTCTTCTTTTAAATTGTTTTTCGTCGCATAGTACTATACACAACACGCAACTTCCACAAAAGCCGCGAGAGAGATAAAGAGAGAAGAACAAAAGACACGTCCACACACACACACACACACACACACAAATATGGCACCCGGTGGAACGTGCTACAAGTGCGGACAGAGCGGTCATTACTCTCGAGATTGCACGGCGCCGAAAGAGTCGTGGCTGCCGAAAGATCAGCGAGAGGCAAATTTTTCATCGCTGTCGAACAAAGGAGGAGGAGGAGGTGCTGCGACGAATAATCAAGCCGAGAATGACGACGAACGAGCGGTGATGGAGATGGATGATGTCGTTGGGGAGGATGCCGGAGAAACTACCGCAGCAGGGGGCGAGAAAGAGTCGAAACGGAAACCAAAGTTTTCCGTGGAGGAACACGTTTTAGGCCCAAACGGAATTCAAAAAATCTACGATACTTTCGCGGATACGTTCGATCGAGAGAAGAAAGGGAAAGGGAACGAATTGCACGATATCGGTATGCTTTTAGGCATGTATAGGAACTGGGCGCACGAGATGTACCCGTACGAGGATCCGGATGTGGTGTTGGAGCGCGTCAGGAAGTTGAAGAACAACGCGCAGGTAAGGCAGGCGATGAATAGTTTTATGGAGATGGGTTTAGGCGACGACGAAGATGGAGGAGATAAAAAGAAAGATAAAACGACAACGGGTGCGAAAAAGAAGAGCAAGAACAAGAGCGGCGGAGATTACGACGACGATGACATTGTCGGTGATGATGTGGAATTTCCAGACGATTCCGATGGAGGAGAAGACGAAGAGGAGTACGACGATGTCGAGTTTCCGGATGACGAAGAGGACGAAGACGCCATGGATGCCATGCGCGAAGCAGAAGGTCTCACCAAACCGACGAAAAAGACGAAGAATAGCAATAAGAAAGCAGAAAGTATGTTCGACGATGCCGTCGCGCCCGAAAAGGAAGCGTTTGCGCTTCCTCCTTCGGACGATGAGGAAGACGAACCGTTGGATAAAGAAGCAGCCGAGAAAGCGGAAAGAGACAAAGAGGAAGACGCTGCCGCGAAGAAAGCTCGGGCAGAGCAACTGAAAGAAGAAAAAAGACGACGCGTACAAGAAACATTAGCAGCCATCAAAGCCAAGAAGGATGCAGCGTTAGAGAGAATCCATCAAAGCCAACGAGTCGCAGCTGCGTCAAGCTCGTCGGACGATTCGGACTCAGATTCCTCTTCGCTTTCGAAGCATTCCTCGGATTCTTCTTCTTCTTCTTCTTCTCTTTCCTCGTCGAGTGAATCTGAGGGCAGGAAAGCGAAGAAGCGAACGAAACGAGCAAAGAAATCCGAGGCCGTTGAGAAGAAGAAAGACACGCCACCACCGCCAAAGGAGAAATCAACGAAGAAGAAGAGAATTTTGAAAAAGAAGAAAGATGTGGGCGGAGAAGAAGGTGGCGCGGCAGAGAATGATGCCGCGGCGATACCAGCGCACATGAATTCGCCGTTTCGACCAAAGATATTTGATCAGTCGTCTTCAGACGAAGAAGATGACGCCGCAAAACCGGCCCGACAGCGCAGAGAGATCAAGGGCATGGCGAGCGATTCGGAATAGAAGAAAAATACTTAGAGAGAAGAAACGCGTTTTCAAATAGCTTAATTAATTCATATTATAGTATTATTGATGTTCTTATTATAACTTGGACATCGTCACGGGCGCTTCTCTCGTTAAGATCTTCACTTCGTCACCGATAATCTCCAACACTTGCGGGTTTGCTCCTAAAACGCCGAAAGACATTCCGACGTCCACTCTCCAGATCTTTCCGTCGCACTCACAGTTCGCCCCTTGCATTTGCGGGGTATGCCCTACGACCAAGCGTTTCACAGGAATACCTTCGATTTCGTTGATTTTATCTAAAGTTCTCGATAACAGCGTGCACGCGTTCGTTCTTTCCGTATTCGTGGCGTAGTGTTCCGTCCCGTACGCTCGGTGCCAAACCACCGAATCTTTTACGCCGCCGATGGCCATCCCCAACGCCACCTTCGTCTCCTCGTCTTCTATGCGCTTCCCACGCATCCATTCCGAAACGCTCTTGTTTAACTTATCTAATCCAAAATCCACGTGTCTAGGAACTAACCCTCCATGCGCGAATACGGTATCATTGACAATCAACACCGTGTTGTGCATGGACAGTTGCTGCGCCAACGGCCCACCTGGGGAGAACAAACCAACCCTAGCGTTCGTTTGTTTTCTCCACTCGTCCATTTCGTCTTCTTCCTCTTCTTCTCCTTCTTCTTCTGTGTCGTCTTCCTTGGACGCTCTTCTTCGTCTTCTGCCAGGAACGGCGTCTTTACCGAACAGCTTCACCAAATGGTCCGAAAAGCGCATCGATTCATGAAATGCGCCTCTAGAGACGTAGCGAAAATCTCCGGAAATGTTCAAAACCTCGTGATTTCCGTTCAAAACAAACACATCTCCGCCTGCTTTTCTCGCCGCTTTCCCTAACTTTTGCAGTAAAATCAAAATACCAATCTCGTCGTCGCCTCGATCCAACACGTCTCCGACTTGCACGAGCACGGTATCCCCGCCTACCCACTGAGGATTCACGTGGTCGTCGTCGTCTTTGCCGAGAACTCCGGCAATTCTCAGCGCTCTCCGGGCTTGCTGAATGTCGCCGTGTAAGTCGCCGATCGCGACCACTCTTCCGGACGTCTTCACGTGCAGTTTCGGGTAATTTGATTTTTTCTCCTTATTCGCCGAGTCTTCTTTCTTTCCTTCTCCTTCGACGTCAGCAGCAGCAGATCCATCGTCTGAACCTGCCGCAGAAGAGAGCAATCGAAACGAGTTTGATCGCTTGTTCTTGCTCGCACTCATCGCCAAAACGCGTCGATCGAGAGAGATGGACTGATTGTTCGTTGCGTTGGTACTGAATCGGACGATCGATGACGATCTCATCGATCTGTTGTTGTTGTTCTGAATGGATGTTGCGCTGCGATTGGCGCGAGAAGAGGAGATAACGCCACGTAAATTTCGAGCCGAAGAAGACGATGCGTTCCCTCCACCACCGGAGATGCCAAAACCGCCGGTCGCAGCTGCTGCCGTCGACGACGCGGACATTCCCGAAAGCGCTCTCGCCGCGTTGGTGCTGCTGCTCGTCAGAGACGACGACGACGACGACGATGCGCTGAACATGGTGTTCGTTTTACTGAGCGTCGTTCGTAACATTTAGTTTAGAAGAAGCACTCGACAAACTCTCTCTTTTTTTAGCAAATGAAGAAATTTTTGGGGAAAGATGTGTTTTGTTTTAAATTTGTTTTTGACGTCTGTGTGTGTGCTATTAGCCTATACTTTACAACACCCGGGGTACCGATACTACTCTACTAACGCTACTTGAACTAAACTATGCATTTTATATGTGATTGGCACTATTTGCTCTCTCACTCTTTCTCTCTCTCTCCTCACGCGTCGTCGTCGGCGTCGTCGTCTAAAAACTGTCGATTGCCCCGGAGCAACTTTTCGGCTTTCATCACGCGAGTCGTTTCCGGGTTGTTTTTCTTCTCCAACTCCAACTCTAAACAAAGCGCCAGAACTTCGTCCACTGAATTGACGACTCTCTCCATCGCTCTCTTTGTGATTTCCAAGTCGTCTGGTTTGTTTAAGCCTTTCTCGGTGGCGCCTTCGATGAGGTTTTCATTCATTCCCATTTTTTCCGTGGCGAAGGAAATGTTGTTCTCCATGTCCTCGAGCGCGGCGGAACGACAGATGGAAAGCTGTCGAGTAAACTTTGCAAATTCTAGAAGCGTTTGTTTTTCTTCATCCGGTACTACTTTTTCACCTTTCGTGTCTTCCTTCCCGTACAACTCCCTGTCGACGAAGGATTCGATCAACTTCCTTCTCACGTTCCATCGCGCTCGTTCAATCGCCTCGTCGTCGCCGAACAACTTCGCCTTGTATCGACTCTGAGATATTTCCTTCACGCATTCGTCCGCTAAGAAAACCTCCGGTATCGTGTTCCTTTTTCGATACGCTCTCGCGCAAATCAAGCAAATCTCTTGAAACGCACCGAACACTTCCATGGAGACTTCGTTTTTCGACATCGCCATCTTCGCGTCGTAGACGACGTCGAACGCAGCCTCTAAAAACGCCTTCGAGTTGTACTCGCTTTCCGAGAACAAACGAACGAGCGAGTCCACGTCGCCGTTATTCTTCACGTACTCTTTACAGAGCGTGGAAAACTCGACTAAATCCACGACGCCGTCTTCTCCGTCTAACTCGGACTCGATGAGTATCGAAGGGAGGTTCTCGATGACTTCTTTCGGCGAGAGTAACTCGTCTTCTCCGCCGGCGCCGAACGCCTTGGCAGCGGCGCTTTCTTTTTCCAATTTGAAGTATTTCTTTTCTTCTTCGTCTTCTTCTTCGCGAGCTCCTCTCGAGAAACCAACCATCACCGGCGCGTTTCTTCTGGCACTTCTCCGTCTTCTTCTCGACGAGAGCGATGGTTTCGTCGTCGCGGATATCAGAGGAGGAGCTCGCGTTTTCGCGAAACGACTCATTCTTTTTTTTCGTGTTTAAGTGAGTTGTGAGGAGAAGAAATGGAAAGACGCGCGTCAAAAGTAAAAAAGAAAAGAGACGCATCGCGAAAACGACTTTCTGCTGCTACTCTAGCGCGCACGCGATGAAGAAGATGAGGAATCTATCCGTGTTCTTCTTCTTTTTCGTAATCTTCTTCTTCTCGTTTTGTATTGCCTTGGAAGGAGAAGGAGGAGGAGGAGGAGAACAACAACAACAACAACAAAATGCTAAGGTTGGAATCCCGGTCCCAAACACCATCAACGTTGACCCGTTCTCGATAAAACAGATAAGTTGGTACCCGAACGCGGTGAGATACGAAGGATTTTTGAGCAACTCCGAGTGCGATTATTTGATCGAATCGTATCACTCCGACGAGAACAACAACAACAACAACGACAACATGAAAGGAAGCAGATTGAAAATTATCGAGCGAGAGTCTTCGGTGGTTAAAGACATCGAGCGAAGAATCGCCGAGTGGACGCACACGCCGTCTTCGCACGGGGAGAAGTTACGAGTGGTCAAACACGATTTGAGAACGACAAAAACGAGTCTGAAACCGTTGTATTCTGAAGTTTATTCACCGTTTGAATACGAGAAGAATGTTGGACGAATCAACGATATGCACTTGGGCACGGTAGTTTTAGTCTTGAAAGACGAGAGCGTGAAAGACGGGGAGGAAGAGTTTAGCTCAAACGGGATAATTATGTTTCCAAACGGTGCGGGTGGTGGCAATAGCGATAGTCCGACGACGACGTGCGAAGATATCGACGCGAGTTTGTTTTTGAAAGCGAAAAGAGGGGATGCAATTGCGTGGTTACACACGACCAGAGATCAAAAAGTCGACGGGAAAGCGACCGGCGTGGGCGAGTGCGTGTATGCGGGGGGGAAGGTTGGAGAAAAGTGGACCGCGGTGAAGTATTTACATTTAGTAACCACCCAAAAATAGTGTAGCGCAGAATAGAATGATATAGCTAGTTTTTATTTCACTTAGTCTTTTCGCTCGGCAACGGCTTGTTGAAACCTCCCGGTCGGTTCATGTACTGCCTCGCTTCTCGCTTCGTTTTCTTGAACACGCCTGAAATGTTCGCGTTCGGGTCGTTCACGTGTTTATTTTGCGTGGTATCGAACCCAGAAAATCCCATGAGCTTGGCCATCTGCGCCGCTTCGTCGTCTTCTTCTCCCGCGCCGCCGACGAGTTCTTCTTTTCCTTCCTCCGGCGGAGGCGGAGGAGGCGGAGGTGGCACTTCTGTTCTGCGGCGGCCATCAACACCTCGCTCGTCTATTCTATCGTCGCGCTCACTTTCTTTTGTTCTTCTAGCATCTCTTTCCTCTTCGTAGTTGTATCTATCATCGTCTCTATAGTCTCTTCTTCCTCTGCCTCCGTCGTCTCTTCCTCGAGCGCGGTACGGTTCGTCTCTTCCTCGTCTATTTCCTCCTCCTCTATCACGAGACCTCGATCGAGAACGGGACCGATCTCGTCTTCCTCTATTCGTCCTTCCTTCGTCGTCGTCATAATCGTCGTAATACTCGTCCCTTCCTCTCCCTCTTCTATCGTCTCCTCCTCCTCCTCCTCCTCCTCTGCACCATCCACCTCCGCCGGCTATGCCTACGTTTCGTCTGAATTCTTCTCGTGGAGGAGACCTGGACCGCCGCCGATAAGGTCGCCTATCGTCGTAGTCGTAGTCGTCGTAATCGCGCCTGCCTCCGTAGCGTCCGTCCTCAACGCGTCGTCCTCCTCGTCCACGATGTTCGTAAGACATGTTAATGCTATATATGTTTTCTTAACTCAACTCTTCTCTTTTTCTTCTTCTTTCGTTAAATTCGCAAACTTCTCCTGGTCCAATCGAATCTTCTCAAAGTGCTCCACCCAACTCGACGGACAGTGTTTCTCGAACAACTTTTTCAGCTGTTTCAGTTCTCTTTTATTCTCACTATTATTCGAGGATGATGACGATGATAATGCTTCGTAGTACGCGTCTCTGTGTTTGTAGCAAAGTTCTCGTTCCTTTCGAAGCATATTGTTTCCAAGAGTTTTTTGGCGCAAAGAACAAGTTCGAGATTTTTTTCACACGGTGATGTTTTAGGGTTTCGCAATCGATCGAAGCGTCGTTTTTTACGCACACACAACACACAAAAAGTTTTCTTCTTCTCTCTCCTCACAAAACCATCTCTTTCGCTTTTGCGCGCGCGCGAGAATACACACGCATCATCGCGCAAAGGAGAACACGAAGGAAAACTTCAGCGATCATCTCATCTCGCGGGCCTCTTTTAACAGTCTTGCATCGAACACGCGCGGCGCGTGTGTCGCGCGCTCGAGGAGAGAAATAAAAGAAAACACAACAACGAACTCTCTTCTTGTGTAAATCCCTAGGAATAGAGCGGAATTTATCAACAAAAGGAAAAAAAACGCGAGAGAAGAACGAGATCAAATAGGCACAAAAATGAGCGAAGGACCGCTCGAAGGCGAGGTGCGTGCGTTCGCGCGAAGATCTGAACGTATCTCTTTTGTTTCTTTCTGTATTCAAACTCTTTTGCTTCGTCAAAAAGAAAGGGAGAGAGGGGAGGAGGTTGGAGGGAGAAGAGAGTGCATTTTTTCGCAATTTTGCTCTCGTGGAAAAAAAAGTGCCCTTTGCGTTTGATCTTCCCCTTTTTGTGCAAAAAAAGAAGGGGCACTTTTTTGCCCTTTTTTTCGAGTCTCAAGTCTGGTCTCTCTCTCTCTCTCTCTCTCTCTCTCTTCTCCCGTACTTTAATATTATATATATCGTCTGTTTCTGTTGTCTGACCTCTTCTCTCTCTCTCTCTTTGCGAAAACAACAGACCGCCGCTACCGCGAACGCGAACGCGGGGGCAACGAATACCACCGGAGAAGGAGGAGGAGGTGGAGGTGGTGAAAAAACAACCAAAACAAAGACCAAGAAACAGTGCTCTTCGGTCTACCGTGGCGTTCGACAACGGCCTTGGGGCAGGTGCGTGCGGAAGAAAAACTCTCGTACCAAAAAAAAAGAAATTGTCTCGGCTCTTTTTTTTTGTCCCTCCGCAAGAGAAGATATTTTTGCTCTCTCACCAGTCTCTCTTTCCTTTCTCTTTCATTTATTCTCAAAAAAAAATGATAGAACCACTTTTCAATCTCTCTCTCTTTATGTATATCTATCTATCACTGACTTTCTTCTCTCGACGACGTGCGCGATGAAAAACACAGTTGGGCGGCGGAAATTCGAGATCCGAATCGAGGCGCTCGATTATGGCTCGGGACGTTCGATACGGCGGAAGAAGCGGCGAGAGCGTACGACGCGGCGGCGAGGCACATACGCGGGCCAGGCGCGAGGACGAATTTTCAACTCGCGCCCGGGGAAGAGCCAGCACCTTTCGTGTTACCTGACCCGCCAGCAGGCAGAGGCGGCGGCGGTGGAGTTGGCGTAGGCGGAGGACGCGGCGGAGGGAGAAGCGGGGGAGGATCCGGACGAGGGCCGCACGCCTCCAAGAAGAACAAATCGAAAGACGACGGGAAAGACGAAGGGAAGAATGGATTCTACGGATCTGATCCGAGTAAATTTCCATCCGCGGCTGGATTGAGCTCATTTTCGTCCCTTGGTTTACCCACGCGCGGGTTCAATGGTTTGACGCCGGAGAATGACTTGTCCGCTTTAGTCAACGCAAACTTGGCGTTGGCGCAGCAAAACTTGGAGATGAGCGGAAGACACACGGGGAGTCCGGATTACAACGGCATTCGGTTGAGTTCGGGGTACTCGCCGACGATTGCCGGATCAAGCTCAATACCGGGCGGCAGACTAGGCTCGCTACCGTCCCCGTCGGAGTTGTTAGCCGGATCGCACTTGAAGTATTCCTCTCAACTAACGAATTTAGGCAACAACAATAGAGAGAATAAAGGAGGAGAGAACGACGAAAAGAACAACAATAGCAAAGATAATAGCAACATGCCAGCGATGTACGGAAACGCGGCTGGAAAACGAGATCGTGGGCCATCGAGCGCGTTTTTTGGCACGTCTTTTGGTGTTGCTGGAAGTTTTGGTTCGATTTTCCCGCACGACATGCTCGGAACCTCTCCGTCCGATCGAAACGGAAATAAGAGCTCAACTAAAGTGGATTATTACGACGATTTGAACGCAGGGACAAGTCCAGGTTCTCGCGGGAACTCTACGCACAAAGGTGATAGATATAATAGCAGCGGAGCGGGCAGTGGCGGCAGAGGCAGAGGCTCTGGAAGAGGTTCTGGAGGCAGAGGCGGCGATAGAAACAACCAAACGGACGACGACGACACGCAGAACGGAGGCAATTCTTTCAGAATTGGAAGCATCGGATACATGCGCGACCTGGACGACGCACTACCGTTGGTTGGAAGTCTAGAACTCGGATCTCCGGATTTAGGAAATTACGTCGAAAATGGTAAGAGTAATGCCAACACGAATAACAAGGCGTCTTTGCGCGGAACAAGGAACAAGTCAAACGCGTCTCCGACCAAGAAATCCGGCGGTAGCAGTGGGCGAGCCACGCGAGGAACGACGAGGAGTTCCAACGATCCGAGTTCGGCGACCTTCGATGCGCTCAGCGCGTTGATTGATCAGAAACGGAAATAGAACAGGATTGAAAAAATCTGCGAGCGTATACTAAAAAAGACATTGTGTTGAATTATTTCATTTTTTTGCAAGAAGAGTGAGTGAAAGAGAGCGAAGGTGAGAGAAACGATCATCCTCGTAAGAGTGGTGCCATTGCTTTTCTCCTTCTCTTTCACCGAATCTTACTTTGCGCGTGTGTGAGAGTGTGAAAGCATTGAAAGTTCAGAGCGAGTGAAAAAAAAGTGTGTGAGCGTTTTAACAAGAGCATGCAGTGCTATATTTTTAAATATATATGGGTGTATAAAATGGTATTATTAATATATGGCGGTGGAATGTCGTCTCTCTTCATCCTTGGCGCCGGCCGAGAACAAACTCCCTCCTCCCTACGCTACAACCTCTCTCACGCGCTCGCATAATTTTTTTGCACGCCGCTTATACATCGTTCGCCCCTTTGAACGAACCGCCGACGGAGACCGACAAGTTGCCCTTCGGTTTGTATTGGTTGTTCTTCAAGTCGTCCTCGTAGCCAGCGCCGGTAGATTTGGAATCTTTCAACGCGAACTTCATAAACCATTCGCCCAAAGGTAACTGCGTTTGTGTTTGAGTTCATTCATTTTTGTTGTCGTCGTTTTACAAAGAGAAAAGATATTTATCAGGTCAGCATCCTTAAATTTTGAGAGAGAGAGAGAGAGAGGAAAACTACAAAAGCGTAAAACATGAGAGGAGACACCCAAAATCGGATTACGGCGTCGCTAAAAGACGGACCACACCAACCAAAAAAAAAGAAAAAAATTTTCTAATCTTTCCCTTCTGCTCCCCTGCACCTTCTTCGTTTCCAGTGCTCTCTCTCTCTCTCTCTCTCTCTCTCTCGCGCGCGCGCCTTTCTTTCCTTTACGACGAGAAAGACGAGGAGGAAAAAGACATCGACGCGTCGCTCGTTCACGTTCGCGCGGCGCGGCGCGAGGAGAAAAAAAAAGACTCTCTCCTTTTGAGCGCGCATTATCTCAAAATCTCTCGCGGAGAGATCGAAAGAGAGATAACGCCCGTCTCCCCCTTTCGGTGCTCTTCCACGGACAAAAAAAAACTTGCCGTGGGGTGAAAGAAAGAAAAAATTTCTTAACACGAATATCTTATCGACGCACCTTTTCTCCTTTCTTTTTGCCCTTCGCGCCGACTTTTTGCGTCGCCGCGCGAACGGTCGTGTTTCTCTTGACGGTTTGGACTCTAGTAGCCGCGGTAACTTTCGTGCCAACGAGGGAAGTAGTCAACATGATTGATTTTCTCTTGGTGTAGGATTTTTGTGCAGCGCCAAAACGAGGAGGCCAAGAGGAAGGGAGAGAGAGGATTTCCTTTTCCATTTTTTTTTAACCACAGTTTAGGGTTAATCTCCGAAAAACCGAAGAAGTCAAGAAGAAAAAAAAAGTATAGCCCTTTTCCTCGCCTTCGCGCTGAAGCCGCTATAACTTTGCGCACATCTTACACACGCACATAAAATATGGGTCGCGTTCGCACGAAAACGGTCAAGAAGGTACGTTGGCAATAGAAATCAAGCGATAGCGTGGCGTTTACGCGTTCGCGCGTTAGCGTATTTGCTCGCGTTCCGAATGTTGATTTCCTGTTTTTCCTCTTTTACTTTCGCACCCGCTCGGGGTTGAAAAAATCGCGCGCGATGCGGAATAAAACGAATATGAGCGGGCTCTCGTGGCATAGAATGCACGCATTGGAAGTACCAACGCATGCATCAGGGTCCTTTTTACGCAAATCTCAGTCTGATTACGCATCTTGACGTTCGCGAGACTTTGCGTGCGCTCGAAAGTCGACTTGATTTCTCTGCTCTTTCGATTTTGTAGCCCTATGCTCAAGCTCAAACCCATTTTATACTCACGCTCTTCTTTCCTTCTTCCTATCCATCTTTAAAAACACACAGGCCTCTCGTCAAATCATCGAGAAATACTACTCTCGATTAACTCTCGACTTCGCCACGAACAAGAGAATCGCGGATGAAATCGCCATCATCCCGTCCAAGAGATTGAGAAACAAAATCGCTGGTTTCACCACCCACTTGATGAAGAGAATCCAAAGAGGTCCGGTCAGAGGCATCTCCTTGAAGCTTCAAGAAGAGGAAAGAGAGCGTAGAATGGACTTCATTCCGGACGAATCTGCGTTGCAGACTGATTCGATCGAAGTCGACAGAGACACCATGGATATGTTGAAGTCCATGAACATGGGCAACTTACCGGGCGTGTCTATCGGACACAGAGGAAGACACCGCCGATAAACAACCAGATAAGACGCGTAATAGCAAACATGAATTAATTGTGTGTGCGTGTTCATTTAAAGCCTACCATGTCTTCGGAGATTACCATCGTTTAAACTCGATGGATGAAAATGGAGGTTGAATACGTGTGAAGCTGACAACTGATCGAGTTAGGATCAGAGGAAGTACGCGCTATGGTGTTTATTCTCACCTCGGCGACTGGAACAGCCTAATAAGTAGCTCTAAATCTATACTAGGAAACATAGCTTTGATAATAAAATTTAACAATACTTTTATTGCTTCACTTGCGGATTGTATCTCGATTGTTCGCGTGTATTCATTTTGCGGCAGCTTACATAAGCACTTCTTTCTGAAGTTTACTTTACATTTACAAATGCGCGGGCTAAAACTTTTTTTATTTTTATAAGTCTGCACTCTTCGATATACTTTTCAATCCTCTCAATATCTTAGAAGGCGATTTATACGGCGACTTGACTCTGCTTTGCTGCGTGTTGAGGCTTTTCCTAGACTCAATACCGGCTAAAATAGACGAGGACTTTTGACTGGGCGGACTCGTCAAACTATCGTTGTTTGTGTTTCTCGTCGCCGCTGCTTTGGAATCGGAAGGAGCTACCTCGCTCTTCTTTCTTTTGTCTTCTATTATCACGACCGCATCATCATCATCATCATCATCGTCGTCGTCGTCGTCGACGTTGTCGTTGTTATTTACAACGTCATCTTTATTGTTTTCTGAGCTTTTATTATAATTGGTGTTGCCAACATTCGAACGGGAAGAGGAAGCTGCTGGAGCTTTCTCTCGCTCGTTTGCCGAGAAAATCCTAATACTTTTCGGCAACGACCCAGACTTTCGAGTCACGACGGCACTTCCAGCAGTTGCGCCATTCGCTCCTGAATTACTCATTTTAAAGCGCTCTTGCTCTTCAAACTTTTCTGCGGATTCAATCATTTTCTGTACGGTTTGAATGATAGTCTCAAACATCGGTCTATCGACGCTTTTTTGCGACCAGCACAAACGCATCAAGTGAGTAAACTTATCAAACGCATGAAAATGCGGTGAAACTTCCGCTGGAATTTCCGGGCGTTCCTCTAACTCAATCACGGCGTGTAGGACCTGCCAGTGCGACCATTCCGCCCATGGTAACTCTAAAGTGAGAATCTCCCATAGTACAATACCAAAAGAGTAGACGTCCGACGCTTTTGAATAATCACCCGTGTCTAAAACTTCAGGCGCAGACCAGCGCGGGGAGTGTAAGTTCACGGACGTTGAGACGCTATTACCCGTGGCTCTATTCGCTGCGGTCACACGACTCAAGTTGAAATCACCAACTTTAACGCGGAAAGAAGCGTCCACCATGAGATTTGCAGATTTCAAGTCTCGATGAATCACCGGTGGAGCACAATTATGCAAATAACACATGCCACATGCTGCTCCAAGCGCGAGTCGTAAACGAACGCGCCATTGTAATGCTGGCACGCCAGGTTTCGCGTGGCGCTGTAAAACGGAAAACAAAGAACCACGCGCACAATATTCCTCGACAATAGCTGGAGGATATCGCATGATTCCAAACAGAGCAACGATGTTTGGATGTCGCAAATTCGTCATAATAGAAACTTCCTTCTCGAGTTCATCCATCGCTATGCGAAGGTCAGATGATTCTTCCATGCCTTCCGTTCCGATGAACTTTACAGCCACTTGAACGTGATTCCAAAGTGCGACGTGTACTCGTCCAAAGGAACCTTCTCCAATTTTCCGTTTCAGCGTAACTTCACTCTGGGTGATCAACGTCGTATTCAAGTGAGAAGCCATTCGTTTCTCGCTCGGCGTGTGAATAAACTTCTTCCCGATTTCGCTGCTGCCATCGCTCCGATCCTTAGACAGCATCGGGGAAAGATCACGGGACGCTGTTCGACTCGACGTGAGTCCTGCGCTCAGTTTCTCCTGCAAAGGTTGTATACGTTTCTTTCTTCGCATTTTGCCACCGTTCTCTTTGATTGCACGATCAGCCGCACTCTCAAGCTCTGTCATTGGCCACAGCAACACCGAGCCAAACGTTCCCGCCGTAGCGACACCACTGTGCGAGCCACTCACGGCATGAACGCCACACATGGAGACCATACCAGACCGATGCGCGAGAATTTTACCAGGAACGCCGAGATTTAAACTTCTCTCGTCCACTCTTTTCGTTACGAACGCGTCGAGTTCATCGGACGAAGGAAGTTTCCATATGGTGATGTGACCAGAAACGTGTCCGATAATTAAAAGACTGGCAAATTCAACGATGTCGACGCTGCACGCCAAACTGCCGAATGGAATTTCATTAATCTTTGCGCTTCGCGCTTCCGGAGCGATACCTCTTCCTCCCCAAAGCTGCACCGTACCTAATGCACTTCCAAACGTACCTTCGGCTTGATGTAAAGTAACAACGCACTCGGCATCTTTGTAAGCGACGCACTCTTCGACTAAACCCAAATCTTTGTGAACTTCGTTCGAGGCGATGCACTTTCCTGATTTCGTCGACCAAACTTCTAAATTCTCGTTCGCGTATTTTGTCGCCGTGACATTCGTGTGTGGCACGTACACGTGGCCGTTCAGATACACTATGAACTTCACCGCGCGTTTTGAGACACCAAATCCATCCACTTCTCCACGAATTAATCGTCCAAGACGCAAATGAACTTCGAAATCTGCGCCGGCAATGCGATCGACTTCGTTATCAAATTTCCACGAATCTCCAGGCGACGTGTTTTGACTGTTTCCTACGCTCGAGTTCTGTCTTCGAGACTTAATTTTTACCTTTGCGATAACTTCTAATATAGATCCGTCTGCGAAACCAGTCCAGAGCGTGCAATTTTGAAACTTATCCTTTTGGAGTGCCAAAGCCCGAGCTTCATTCGTACCATTTTCCATCTCGCCATTGACCAAGCCATCGTCTTCATCATTGTCACTCGAATCTTCATCATCATCAACGATGCGCATAGCTGTTGCGCTAACACCTTTCCTAACTTTCATGACCGCATTTTCGTTTCTTTTCCCCATATCTACGTCCCAAACGCAAACGTCACCAGCAGATGTTCCGACGAAGAGTAAAGCGGCACATGCGCCCGAGCCTTTCGTCATCACCGTGATTGCACCACGTGGTTTTTCCGAAACGCGCATGGAAAGCGAAGATATCCCGGTGTCATATTCGTTCACATCGACATCGTCATTGTATTTGTCACTTTTCTCGAGACTAAGAAAACACCCTCCCATTCCAATCGAATTGCTATCAGTACCCCCACTATTCTTCCCGCTCCTAGCGCCACTACTATCACCACTGCTACTCCCATCTAACCTACCTCCGTATTCCAGCTCTCTCCGTTCGTTCAAAAACAAATCTATTACTTGTAGTGTTCCCGAACGTCTAGGAAACCTCGTTTCATTCGCTATCCATAATTCTGAGCAATCAACCCCGCACGCTATCATCTCCGTAACGCCGCTACTAAAAACAACCTTATTCATCGCTGTGGTAAAGCCACCCCTCAACAACCTCGAACGTCTCGTCAACGACGCGATGCTTTGCGTTTTAGAAGCGATGCCACCTCCGCTCGCGCCGGTCAAATTCCATAATTGCGTCTCGATAATCTCCAAATCTGATTGTAAACTGGTAAACTTTTTGTTCGAGCTCGACGAGAGTATTCCGTATCTCGTAAACGCCTTCTCTAAGATTGATAAGTTTCCAACCGCGTCCACTCGTGCCACGCACAACCTTAAGACGCCCAAGCACGAAATCATTATTTTCTTGAGTTGCGTTAAACTTTGCGGGTCTAGCATTTCGTGTGTCTGATTAGCTTCGATCAACGCCAACTGTAACGCGTGCGCGTTGGAGAGTAAACTGATGCACTTTTCCCTGTGGGAGGTTGCACACATGACTCGTTTTTGTAAATCATTCACCGCGTGCGTGTTTGCTAACATCAAAGATTGCACCGAAGACACGTCTACGTTTGACGCTCGAGAAGAAGATGCTCTGCTCACAGAAGTATTATTACTTTTATTATTAATAATATTTGTTCTTTTTGTTGGAGTTAACAACGTTGAGGTTGATGGAGACGACGAGGACACTCTGTTGTTGTTGTTGTTGTTATTGTTACGAGGAGAAGCGCTCATCAACGATGGACTAGCGGCTCGATTGATACCACCGACGACGACGCTACTGTTGTCGAAGCTCGTTTTCACTCGCGTCTGCGGCGTCGAATATTCCGGAGAGTGTGGGTGTCGCCGTTCCTCTCTCGTTTTCTTCTTCTCGTCGTCGTCGTTGTTCGTTAGAATAATATTTGCCGGAAGAGGAGATTTCTTCTTCACGGAAGAATAGGACTCCAACGAAGAAGGAGAGAGGGCATTCGCTCGACTTTCGGGCGTGCCGTATTCGGACTCCTCCTCCTCCTCCTCCTCCTCCTCCTCCTCCTTCTCGCCGCCGGAATCTTCGGTCATCTTTTTTCTCTCTCTCTCTCTCTCTCTTTGTGCGCGAAGTGAAGTTGGAGATTTTCTCTCTATGTACTCTCTCTTGTGTGTTGTGTGTGCTCTTTTTTTGATTTTTTGTTTTTTGGTTCCCTCGCCGGGGGGGTCGTCACAAAACAACCACAAAACTCAAAGAAGAAGAAGAAGAACAAAACAACGCATCTTTTTTCTCCTTCTCTCTCGCTCTCTCTCGCTCTCATTCTCTCTCTCATTCTCTTTCAATTTCCACATATAGGAGAAGAAGAATTACAGAAAAAGTGGGGGGGCGCGAGATCCAGAACGGAAAAGAGCCGGAGGAAAGCGCGTTCTTTCTTTCGTTCTCCGTTCTTTCGCGGTTGAATTTGAAAGAGAGGAAAGATTTCCATTTACGGCACTCAAGAGGAGGACCCGGAAGGAGGAGGTGGAGGGACGATGGCGGAACAGATTAAGGCGTCCGTGACTAAAGGCGTGGATAAAGTGAAGTTGATGTGAGCGTTTTCTTTTCGTAATTCTCTTTTTTACGCGCATATCTTTTTTATCGTCGTCTTCAACGAGAACAAACACACTTGCTCCATATTACACATATCTCACCTATTGTATATATTCCTTCTCTCGAAAAAAAAATAGGGCGGGTATTCAGCCGTCGCAACCGGAAACGCCCGCGGGAATGCTCGACGAACTCACCGGTTCTCTTTGCATCGATTTGACGTACGAACAACGACTTTACGGCTTTGCCTGTTGCGCTGGCATGGGTCTCATTTGCTCGTTTCTCTCGTCCTTGTTATGGTTGCAACCGATGAAGTTTGCTTTGTTGTACTCCATCGGGAACATTTTATCGTTAGGCTCAACTGGATTTTTAACCGGGTTTGCCCGACAGGCAAAGAATATGTTCAAAGCGACGCGGTTAGTGGCGACATTGATGTACCTCGGGTGTTTAATCATGACCATCGTGTCGGCGTGCGTGTTGAAATCGTTTCCGTTGACAATGATGTTTTTGGTTTTACAAGCCTTAGCGTTGGTGTGGTATTGTTTGAGTTACATCCCCGGTGGTAGAAGCGTCTTGAAGTCGTGTTTTGGGATTAGCAACTTTTAAAAACGAGAAGAGCGTGAGTAATAAAGAATAGTTAAAATTTGAAACAACATCGCGCGTGTACTTTGCATCGAATACTTGTATTAAAAATCAACGTGTGAACAAGTCGTGGGGCCTAAAAAATATATATTCTACAAAAGCTAAATGGCTACTATGGTATAAAAAAACAACGCGCGAAAGGATGTCATCCTTGTTGTTGCTGCTGCTGTTGCTGCCCAGCCATTCTCGCTTTCGCTTCGGCAAACATCTTAGCCTGCAGGGCCATGGCCTCTTCGGCGGACATTCCCATGTCTTTCTTCTTCTTCTTTTCGATTCTCTTGTCTTTGGCGACGTCTTTTTCAATCTCCATCTCTTTCGTACAATCGTCGATAAAATCGTCGAAACCGAGTTTTTTGAGCGCAGCGATCACATGCTCGGGCGTTATCGTCGTTTTGTTCTCTTTTGTGCTGATATCCGTCACTTCGGAGGATATGGAGAGGACGAATTCTGTGCACGATTCGAGCAATAAATCTCTCAAGTCGTTGCTCAGGCGTAAACCTTCTGGTATGATGTCCGAGATCATCTTATTGATGGTTGCTTTCGGTAGCGATTGCTCGTCGTTCTCCATTCTTTATTTTTATGTGTGTGTGTAGCAACAGTCGTCGTCGTTCAATCCGTGTGATCTGCGGTGTGCGCTTATTCTCTCGGCTGTTGTGAGATATGTGTGCGTGTGAGAAATAAAGAGCGCGCGAAAATTTGAGGGAGGGAGGGCAAACACGAGAGAGAGAGAGAGAAAAGCAAAAGAGAAGCAGAGAACAACGAAAAGAGCCGGGGCGAGTTTTATTTTGTGGACTCGTAGTAACATAATCTTTCAAAAGGCTGCTGCTAACTTGTCATCGGATGACAATACAAATGACTCTGCGAGCGTTGAGAGAGAGAGAGAGAGAGAGAGAGAGAGAGAGAGAGAGAGTAAGTGAGTGTGTGCACGAGTCAGTTTCGAAAAGAATGAGAGAAAAGAGAGAGCCAAACGCGCCCGCGCGTGTATTTGTTTTTGTTCGTATTTTATTTTCTCAGGTGCGTTTGTAAAGCGCCTTCCGACTGATCAACACTCGAGGTATCAAGCTCGTCTGTCCGCCCGTCGATAAATTGTCTTCATCGAAAATAGTATATGAACACCGCGCGCGGAAAAGAGATGGAGGAGAGGAGAGCAAAAACGAAGCAAAGTACGCACCTTTTAAGTGGTTTGAATTTTAGTCTTCCTCTTCCAAGACTTCGTGGATGTTTTGTTCGTCGACGAATTTATCCGTCGCAAACACCTCGTCGATGTTCTCCCACCACTTCCACAGAAACTTTTCGACGATGATTCGAAACCACGGCGACCATCTCAAACCCTTCTCTTCTTTCATCATCTCTCTCAACTCCTCCGGCGAAACCCAAACCATCGCATCCACCTCCTCCGGGTTAATCGACATGCCGCCTCTCACCAACTCCGTGTGATCCGCTCGACAAAACAAAACGTAATCCATCTCGTGTTCGCCCCAAAACGCGGTCCCGTTCTCTGGCCGTAAACTCTTCTCTCCAAAACTATCTTTCGCGCAATAGTGTAAACGAGTTAAAAACTTAAATTGCGTTTCTTTCACCGTCTCTGGATCGATGTTCAACTCGTGCAATAATTTTCTCCTCGCCGCTCGAATAGCTCCCGGCGCTCTCTTATTCTTTCTCACGTCTTCTACCTCGTCGTCCACTTCAGTCGGTTCATATCCGTGCAATTGGTGCGAACAACACGTGTTCGTCCACACCGACGGAAACGTAATCTTTGACGCCGCTCTTTGTTGCAACAAAAGCTTGTTGTTTTCCTTGTCGAATAAAAACACCGAAAACGCCCGGTGTAATAAACCTTTCGGAGTGTTTCTTCCTTCTGCATTCGTGGAGAAATGGTGGGCGTCGTATTTACTCGCGTGACCGACGATGGAATCTTTACCATCGACTAAAATGCACTCATCTCGGTGCATTAAATCTTCTTGCGTGCCCGAACCGTCCCAGTTTTTTCCCGAAACCGCTGTCATCGTCGCTTTGTGTCGATGAAGATGATGACGCTGATGATGATGATGGGCTGTTGTTGTTGTTGTTGTTGCTATTTTATTATTACTACTTTTAAAACTCGTCGACGCCGCGCCGCCGCTCGTTGCTCTCGTTATCGTTGCAGCAGTTGTTCGACCGATAGATTTACCGATACCGCGAGAGAGCGCCGCTTTTCGCATGCACACACACACACGCACACACACACAAAGTCCGTTCCTTTGTCCCTCCGTCCAAAGAATGAATGTGCTTCTTTTTTGTGTAAGTGTGTGACGCCTTCCTTCGTGAACGCGATTTTTTGTTTTGTTTTTGTTTGTTTTTTTCTTCAAAAAATTGAACCCCCAACCGGCAACTCTTCTCTCTCTTCTCTTCCCTTGGGGGGCGAGTTGAGCGCTTCTCGAATCTTATTTAAAAAAAGAAGAAGGATGTCGTCGTCGTCGTCGTCGATGGAAGTGGGAACGATGAGCGCGAAGGAGGAAAAGAAGAAGAAGAAGGAAAAGAGGGAGATTCCTCCTCTGCCAAAACCCTCGGCGTCGTCTCCGACTTCGGAGAAGAAGAAGAAGAAGAAGAGCAACAACGACGAGGAAGAAGAAGTTGAAAACGGTTCGAGAAGCGGCAACGACTTTTTGTCGCCGCCGAAAATTTTACGATATCAGCCGTCCGTGTCTTCGCCGCAATCGGAATCGAGACGCGTTTCCTCCATGAGAGCGTCTTCGTGCGATAGTTTAGGAGTCATGTTTGCCGAGCAGATGAGGTTCGTGAATGGTACTGCGAGTAATGACAACTCACTTCACGGCTCAGCCGTCAGAAATATTCCCTCGAAGAGCACTTTATTGGAAGAAGTCGAGGACAAGAAGAAGAGCGGCTCAAATAGTAGTACTATTAATAATAATCAAGGACAACAACAAAACGATCGCAACTCGGAAATATTTTTGAACACGGACCAGATTCCGTACGAAAAAGCGACCGTACTCACGAAACTACAGAAATGGGGCGATTACGAGTCCTGCGGCGAGAGCGTAGGAAAGACAAAGTTCGTGCCGATGAAGACTCCGTTGTCTCTGGAGTTCTTGGAGAGGACAGAAAAGTACGCGCATATTTTGACGGTGGAGAAGATGTTATACGAGCAGCGAGAGACGAAACAGAGAGAGGTGACCATGATAATTGACTTGAGCAATCACGAGTGTTTGTACGAAGAGGACATACCGAAAGAGGTGCATCGAGTGCACGTGAGGAACATAGCAAAATCCATACCAAACATCGAATGTTGCGCAACAGTGATGAGAGAAGCGAGTAAACATTGGAAGAAGCATCCAGAAGAGTACATTGCTATTCACTGTGCGTACGGTTTCAACAGAACTGGGTTTATCGTGTGTTGCTATCTCATCGAAAAGGAGAACATGACCGCGGAGGAGGCGTTGGAAACGTTTGCAGTGGCGAGACCGCCGGGAGTGAAACACGAGAGATTCCAAATGGCCTTGAAAGCGAGGTATCCCACCAGAGGATGTAAACCCAAACTGACTGAATACGACGAAGACGAAGATAACGAAACAAAGGAAAGCGGTGCATTGAAGAACGAAACGGTAGAGGGAGTCAACGCGTCGCTTCGAATCAACAAGAACAATAGTTCTGCAGGGAAGCAAATGAAAAAGAGCGAATCTCTCGTGCGCAAGCTGTTCAATATGATAAAGACGAGAAGGAGAAGTAGAAGCGAAAGCTAATTCGAGAAAGCTACTACTACTACGGAGGGGAAGACGTTACGTAAAGAACATAGACAAGCTAGCTTATAAAGCGCTATACAATAGATAGTATGTATGTAAATTAACAACGATTTTTTCAAGTTTTTAGATCCAACTCTATGCCGCCACAGGGCCAAAGCGACAGTTGTCTGTAGAACTCGTACGCTAAATCAAACGAATGATGCGTCGTCGTGCCAGTGATGGAATCAAAGTAGTGATACTTGTTCGCATCGCCAGAAAGTGCGGACGTTTTTGAATACGGTGAGAAACCATATAGAGAAACTTTCTCACACGAGTGCAACGCAAACGTCGCTGCGAAAACGCCAGACATTGGTTTCGGCTTGAACCTTTTCGAGTGAAATCCAGCAAAAACGCTACCGAGTTCCACCGCTTTTTTGACAGCTTCCCAAAGTTTGAAAGCGTGCGCAATTATTTCGGGAGACACTACAATCGCGGAGCTTCCTAGAGCCACGTGCTCATTTGCAACACCGGAAACTCGAGCTGTTTCTAACCGCTTCAACAATGGCGCGTAGTAATGATAACGCGCAAACGGATTGAAAATTTCAAACAAGACTAAAGTCGTGTTTCGTAACGCAGCGCGAGAACTTTCTGGAATGGAACCTCCCAATCTCGTTCTTCCAGCTATAAATGGTTTCACGTGTTGCAAATTGACGAAGTCGAAATCTGTTCTCGATCCCACATCTTCTTCGTAACCTGCTGTTGGTGCGTAATTGATTCGGAACACTTTCTCGTGTTCGTCAATCTCTCGGCCTTGCCTAGATTTCAAAAGTACGCCAGAATTACCAACCACAGCACACGTCTTGAATTTATACTTCTCATCATTCAACGGTAAGGCGCCGACTAAATCGAGTTTGAGTTTCAAACGCTGTCGCTCGCCTTGTTTAACTTGAAGCAAATCACCATCCGCACCGCCGCGTTGTGTGACCCCATCCACGAACGTTTCTTGTTTCAATTCGATCGCGCGCGGTAATCTACGTTCGGACTCGCCACATCCTTTCATACCAGCTGGACAATACTTGTCTGATGTGTAATAATCATCTGGAAAGAGCATCGCTCGATGTAAAGTCAAAGGAATACTCTGCGGCTTTTGCGACGTGCTCATAAGTCTTCGGCGGCGGCGTCTCTCCGGCACCTCTTCACCACTATCATCCATGTCTTTTTCCTCCGGTTGATCTTGTGTCTGTTGTTCCTGCTCATTGTTATCATCATTCGTATCTCCGTTCTCTTCCGTTCCCTCTTCTCCTCCAACATTCCCTTCGTCCACGCCGGCAGGTTTTTCCAACAACGCTGCATCTAAAACAACCTCACGGCCTTCCTTGTCTCTATTCTTTTTGCTCACTAAACCAAGTTCTTCTATATCGGTGCTATCGAGATTTAAAGCCTGCGCAATCGTATTCAAAACCTCCGCCGATTGCTGCTCCGCGTTCTCTGCCGTTTGTGGTGTTTGCTCTTCTTCCTCTTCTTCCTCCTCTTCTTCGTCATCGTCGTCGTCATCATCATCATCTTTGAAAGCTTTACCTTTCGCAATAGCTGCTCGCAACTGCTCGATCGCTTCGTTCGTATCCGTGGACATTTCAGCCGGACGGTGTTCTTTATGAACTCTCGGTTTGTGCACTCTTGTTGGTGCTGCCGTAGTGTCGGATCGAGATTCTTTCGACGAACTCGAGGAGGACGGAGCTATTCTATCTCTGAAAACCACGTTGGAACCTTCGGAAAGTAACGGCATTCTCGCCCATAGCCCCTGCGATAATCTTGTCGCATCGAGCGAGGACCAAACTCTCTGCAAATACTTCAAATCTCTCTGCATCAAACGACTCCCGTCTCTTAAATCCGCTGTTACTGGCGACGATGAACACTCCAAACCATTCCTTGAACGTTTCGGCAAGACGTGCTCTCTCGCAATAATAGCTGGCATCCATCTTTCTAAGTTGTTCGGTTCGATTTCTAATGGATCAGATTCCGATGCAGAATACGTGTTTGACTCCAACCTCGCTTGCAACCACAAGGGAATATCCCTAGACTTGGAGTTGTGTCTCTTCAAATACGCCTCTTGCTTTTCGCGCGCGTGCGAAATTAAATTACCTTTCTCATCTTCCGTTCTTTCTAATAACGTTTCCGCGTCGCTTTGCACGCCGGAAATCCCACCAAGAATGGTCTCAAAGTGCGTCTTTGTGTCTTCGTCCAACGTCGCGTCCATATCTTTCCTTTTATTATGTCTAAACCCACCAAAGAACCGTCGTTTTCTATTTTCTTTTTCTTCTCTTTGCTTCTGGTGAATCAAAGCGTCCGCTTTGGCAACTTCTTCGTCCGACATGAACACCGCGCTCGCTTTCTCCTTGTACTCGTCTCTCTGGCTTTGCAACCGCTCCATAAACGCTTTACCTCCACCTTTCCATCCGGTGGAGTGTTTCGCCATTTTCATCGCTTCTGCCCAAGATTCTTGCGTCATGGCAGCTTCCGCGAATAGTTCAGACGCGTCCGAACCACTCTCTAACTTCTCCCTTGCTTTCTGGTTGATCTTCTCCAATTGCGCCAACTTCTCCGCGAGCGAATCTCTCTTCGCGTTTGCGCTCAGTTTACCGCTGCGTTTGTTCTTCGCCGCGCCATCTTGTCCGGACGATTTCATTCCGGAAGCGCCCAAACTACTCGCGCTGCTGCTCTCGTGAAATGGCACTCGTCCAAAATTCCTCATTGCCGCTTGCGCTCTCGACGTGCGCACTAAATTCGATGCCAAATCACTCTCAGCGCCCGTCCCTATCGTTTTACTCAACTCTCTCTCTGTCCTTCTGGAAACTTCGTCCAAACGTCCTTCCACGAATCCACGCAAACTCCCCTTGACGACTTTCGTCCCGTACTTTCTCAGAGGAGATAACTCCTCCTTCGCGTCTACGGTTCGATCGATTTCTGTTCGGAGAGAGTGCATCGAGTTTCCCGAATGCGCTCGCTCGTGTTCGAGTCTGTGTTTGTGCGCCAAATCGTGATGGGATTGGAAGAAAGGAAGCGACGCCATCAGGAACAACAACACGAAGAAGGAGAGCGTTTTGCTGTTGATTTGTTGATGAGTGCCGTTCGCGTTGTTGCTCGCCACCAGCGACGGCGGTGGATCGCCCCAACCCATCGTTTCCTTCCTCTTTTTTTCCTTCTCGATGTGGTTGTTTTCGCGAAGAAGCAGAGTGCGCGGAGGAAAGATTTACTATTCTGAAGAGATTACTCTTCCGTTCTCCGGTTCTTCTTCTTCCCCTAAACATGCTAAAAACACTCCCAACACAAAAAAGAAAAGCGCAGACGAAAAAAACGAAAAACGAAAAAAAAAAAAAGCGACAAAACACAAGCGTTCTTCTTCTTTCTGCTTTCTTTCGATCGCCTTCTTCTTCTTCTTCTTCTTCTTCTTCAGAACTCGAAACACGCGCGCGATAATAGTAACAACAACAACACATGCCGTTAGAATCACTCCCACCGTTCGCGATCATTGTCGGTGCAATCACCGCTATTGGTGGCATCCAATACGCCGCGCACGTGTTACCCATGGGGAAACCTAAAGCCGTCGGGTTAGATAACTTTGACCGCTTGTTGGAGAGGAGGGACCAACGCATCCGCGAGAAGAGTGGCTTGCAAAAGTGACACACCGGGGTGCGAGAGCGAGAAAAGGTTTTTTGCGTTTTGCTGTGCGTTTGTGTGCGTGTGTGCATACGTGTATAAAAGTAGGGAAATAATAACGACGTAAGAGCGCATCGATCGAACGAACGAACGAACGAACGAACGCTGTCGCGGAGGAGGAAGAAGAAGAGTGAGAGAGAGAGAGAGAGAGAGAGAGAGAGAGTTTATTAGGCTCCTTTTTGATTATTTGTAAAATATGATTTTAGAAACGAAAATTCAACACATTCACAACACTCTTCTTCACCGGCATACACGCACACAGTCACATCATATATATTCATTTATACCATCGTCGTCGAAATGCAGTCTGTGGTATCAACGCAACTACGAATAATTGTTGGAATGAGCGCGACCAGTCGTCCACGACAGCAAAATAAACGGTCGTTAGTGTCGCGAGTAAACTCATCGTCGGGAACTTCATCAACATCATCATCATCATCATCATCGTCATCATCATCAGACGAAGAAAAAGCTCAGTTCATGCTAACGGAATACGGACATCCTTGGATAGAAAACGAAGAATCCGCGATGCGCTTGCTCGAGTATTTGCGAACGAAAGAGAAGAGGGAGTTCAACTTGGAAAAAGCGAGAGTGGTTATCGCGCAAATCAGAGAGACGCACGAGAAAGGAATAGCAACCGAAGAGGCGAGGAAAGCGAACCCGTTTAAACTACCAAAGACGTTCCCGGGGTTCTTGGGGATTTTAGAACGAAGTAGCGATAAGATTTGAGCTAATGCATGACTATTATTTATTATTTACTCTACTGCGATTTCGCTGCTGCTTTCTACCTGGTATCTACGAGTAATTTGAAACTATTATGCTACCTGCGCTTCTTCTTCTTTCTCGAGGACAACTGCCTTTTCGTCCTCGTACTTTTTTTGGGCAATCTGACCTTCACGCAACATCGCTTTCAATTGGTCTTCTAAACCGTCCGTATTCAACACGGCCACGCACGAAACGTAGCGTGGGCCGCACAATTTACCTAAACGAGAGCGCGTGAGTGCGAATAAAACTGGTGTATTTAGTTCGCGACATTTTTTCACGATTTGCCAAATTTGGTCGTCCAGACCACCTTCCATATCGCCGGTGGATTCGATGTTCGGAGCGACGACAACAGCTTTACATTTACCGAGCTCGACGTTTTTCACGACTTCTCGCAGACCAAAGGTGAATCGTTTCTTCGATTTTGCTTTTATCGGGTCTGTTTTATACAGTCTCTCCTGTAATCTTCGAAGCTCAGAGAAGAGCGCTTGCACGGCTTGATTCAGAGGGGTCGTGATGACTTGCGAGGCGTATTTCGGCATTTTTTCAACCTTGTTCACGAACGAGGCGTCTTTCATGCGTTGAGAGTTGCGTTGGATTTGCTCTTCAGTTGTTTCTCCACGATCTATCCTCTCTTTGCGTTCGAGCATCTTCGCGTGTTTCTTACCCGCGACGTGGTCTGCCCACGCCGTTTCGCTGTTACACTCCATTTTACACAAATCGCAGAGTTTTGGTACAAACGCGGATCTTTCTTTTTTGTTCGTCTTCTTTGACGCTGACGTTGCCGTTTGCTCGCCTACTTTACCGCTACCGGAGCCTGTATTCATGAGTTCAGATTCTTTCTGTTTCAAAGTATCGATAAAACTTTTTCTCGTCCAAATGGAAGGTAACTGAATGACCGTTTGACTGGACGTGGAGGAGACGATGTATGGCTTGTCGTCTACATTTTCCTTCGCACTTGCTGACGTATTTGTGTCTGTATTTGTTGCATCAACAGCATCTTTGTCTTCGTCGACGGTGGCTTTCTCGATATTGTCGTCGTCGTCCGAATCATCGTCGTCTTCGTCGCACCACAAATCCACCTTTACTCTTTCGCTGTCTTCCTCGTCCACTTTTATGTTCACATACACTTTTCCAACCTCGATAGTTACTTCAACCGTCGATTCTTCATCTCCTTTGGACGACTCTTTCTTATTTGCTCGGGATACGAGAATAATTTTCCTCAATTTTGTCATGCGTTTTTTCTTTTTACCGTCCATGCGCTCTTTCCCTCTCCTCACTAACGTGGCCGAAGCCATGGCGGCGTTTGGATTCGCCATCAGCTCCCCGCCGCGTTTGGGACGACCTTCCACTTTCTTCGCCAATAAAGCAGATTTATCGCTTTTCTTCGTTTTTCCTTCCTTGAAGTACAAACCTAGGCCGCCTAACATTGCGCTCACGCCGCCGCCGCCGGCATTGATGGATTTATTCTGCCCAGATACAATTTCCGAAAGGTCAATCGTTGTTCTTTTTTTCTTCCGTTTTTCCTCCTCGATTCGTTCTTGTTCGGTCAAATCACCCCTCGCTATCCGTTCAGTATCGATGACTTTCACGCGATCTGGGTCGTTCAAACCGTAGTGTGAATTGTACAAGTGTGACGCTAAATGTTGAAACTCAGCGAACCTCCTACCACACACTCGACACGGGATTTTCCCGAACTTATCCACCTTGGACTTGCGAGCTTCTATCCGCAAAGACTCTGCGGTTATTTTGGGTAAATAGTCTTTTCCAGCGTGCTTTCCACCATTATTTTCCGCAGTCGTTGGCCATTGCACCCCATCGTCTTCATTAATATCGGTGGTGTTTGCGTTTGGCAAAACGCTGAATGGCTGCGCTTGAGCCGTTAGCGACGACGATGTCGCGGGCGGCGTATTCCAAACCGGTTTAGACGGCGCGGGAGCAAACACAACTTTCTTCGCCATTTGTTGCTGTTGTTTCTTGCTGTTATTGTTGTTACTATTATTGTTGTTGTTATGTCTCTTCTGTTGTTGCTGTTGTTGTTGTTGTTGTTGATGATTCTTTTCCTTGGTTCTTTTGGCAAACGACAGAGCTTCCTCAACCTCTTTCGATACTCGCGAAGGCACCGTTGTTTTCGAGTTTCCGATGCTATCACCAGTTTCGTCGTCATCATTTGAGACGTTCGCATTGTTCTTCTTTTGTATCCAACTCCCCGCGCTGCTCGCTTTCGAAGACTGGTATTGTTGTTGTCGTCTTCCTTCTTCTTCTTCTTCTTCTTCTTCTTCTTCTACTTTTTCTCCGCCGATGTTGTTGTAACTCTTATTCCCACCTCGGGAATACCACGGGTTGTCGTTCTCCACCATGGATGGAATTCT
>Ga0181559_10000047_pt1 | contig 86399 bp, 60 predicted proteins | sample 011ome_21_FD_133752 | JGI IMG/M metagenome (GOLD analysis project Ga0181559, IMG submission 133752) | Coastal salt marsh microbial communities from the Groves Creek Marsh, Skidaway Island, Georgia - 011508AT metaG (megahit assembly) | ecosystem: Environmental > Aquatic > Marine > Intertidal... | reverse complement strand
GATCTGCCAGCACCTTGGGTCACCACGCCCGCTGGCTGCCGAATTCTAAAGCGCATTTCATAGGACCTCCTCATCGTCCTCGGACACAGGGGAGGAATTGATTTAGTGTATTGTAATTTGGTTTACAAGACTTTGTAATAAACGGACAGATCAACAAGCGAGTGACTTCTTCACGCACCAGCGTTCTCCACGATGACATCAACCGCTTCGAAATATAATTCGCCGAGTCGACGAACGATTGGCATAGACTGTTCGCCTTCGCGCATCAAACTGACGCGAAGATTAATGATGCTGTCGATAAATCTACCCGGCCGCAAGTCCTTGACGTCAAATCCGCGCGAGTTGTTACCGCTACTTTCCATGCGTGGTTGGAATCCGCGCGTAGTGGGTTTGAGTTTAAGCTTTCCAGACGTATCTAATTCTTTATCGAGCTCTTCGCGTGTGCTATCGAATGTTTTCGCAATCAGTGCACGACGCCGAGCGACTTCATTCACGACGACGAGCTCTTTAATAAGCGCCGCCTCCGCCTTTGGAAGCTCAGAAGGCGCGAAAGATCCAGAAACTACAGTCTCGCTGTACACCCCATTCGCGTCGGCTAATTTAGACAACTGTCGCGCGGTCTCACGCACGACGATCACTTGATACAACAAATCCCAATTTGGAATCTGCTCTTGGAGCTCCAACTCGTCGATGAGTTGCGCCGCGGCGCGTTCTACGTTCTCCACGCTCGCCGCCGGAACATCTATATCTCCAAGCACTCGCCCACCACCACTATGTGCCACACGAATAACCTCAAAGCGTTCTTCATTACTCGATAATCGCGCCACGAGCTGCACGACTTGCATCTCATCCGTCAACGCGTCGGTTACCGTCGCCAACGTTTCCTCCTTAATCGCGTTGAGCAACGACACCAGTTGTAGATCTCCACTCGTCTCCGACGCCCGCACGTACGCCCCAAGCGCGGCCAAAAACGTCCCATCAAGTTTCTCAAAGTGCCCACGAACGACGCCTCGCAATATCTTACGCTTATCCACCTCCATCGGCTCGCGCGCATCCGCGTCGCTCGCCTCGTTGAACACCTCCGTCGCCGCCTCTTCGATGAATATCGCCTCCACCGTCTCTCGTATGATGGTATCCAACACCGCCGCCGCCGCATCAATCCTCGCATTCGTGTCATCCGCCTCGCCGTCGTCCTCGCCGCCAACCGCGCGCCGAGACCGTCGTCGTCCTCGCGCAACGCTCGCCGCCGCCGGTCCGCGTCCTCGCGCATCGAACGCCCCAGCCCTCGCACGAAACGCCCTCGCGCGAGACGCCACTGACGCCGAACGCAATGAACACGATGACGACATCATTGTCGCTCACGCACGCGCGTCCTAGTCGTCACGTCGCGTCGCACAGTGTCGCCACCGCGGATTTGCCAACAATTTCCTTGGACAAATGACTTTGACCAATCGTGACTCAGCACTCTAGTCCCCACGCACACCACGAGTCCATGATTGGTGAATCCAAAACTTTTGGAAGCAAAAGCGGAAAGGAGTGCGCTCGCCAGACCCCGGCGCGGGTGGGTAGCGTTCGACGCGACGCCGACGCGGCTCACGTCGCGCGCGCAGCGTAGTTCATTTTTTGTCCCTCATTTTTTCACCCGCGAATCAGCGGTGCGCGACGCTGCGTCGCTCGCGCGGGGCATCTAACTGGCGAGAATTCGCATCTATCGCAACCGCTGGCGTTTGCGTCGATCGATCGCGTTCCATTCGTCGTTCGCTGACGACGGCGTCGACGAGGGCGTGAAGACCTTCGCGCGCGGGTTGATTCGCGTGCGTAACACGCGGTCGCGTACGCTCGCGCGCGATCGCGGGCGAGGCGGAGGCGGCGACGCGGCGCGCGCGCACGCAGAGGCGTCGAGGCGGGGTGTGGGTGCCTAGTCAGCCTCGAGGCACGCGAGAGAGACGCGGGACAGCGCGGTGACGAGCGCGGACGACGCGGTTCGACGCGAACGCATTCGCTAGAGTAAATAGAGAGTAAGGGTTTGGTGATGATGAAAGGGGACGGGGTTTTGGCGATCGCGACGCCGGCGCAAAATACGCCGGCGAAGGTCGCGCTCGGGTTTAATGTCGCGCGAACGTCTGACGGGAAGAGCGCGGTTGGCGCGCAGTCGTCGCCGACGGCGTTGGTGAACGCAGCGAGAGATGTGTTTCGAGATGTTGGGGGGGAGGAGGATGGATCGGGGTCGTCGACGAGTTTGCTGAATGCGAATGAGTTGACGGTGCCGAACCACGATATTCGCGTCATGCTCGCAAACGGGGCGTCGAAACCCGTGGAGGTTTTGCGCTCGCACGTGGTGACGTCGTTGACGTTGAGCATGAAGCCAGAATGGTTTACGAAGAATCGACACGTTTTTACGCGATCGTCGCGTTTGTTGCTCGGTGAGTCTTCGCTTCCAGACCACGTCACGCGCGAAGAGGTGCACAGCAAGTTGGATGACCCAGACGAGTATCGCGAAGTCGTAATGCGACTCGCCGACTTGCAATACATCCGCGTCAAGGCGGTGGTGAACGTGAATGAATCTGGGGATATCGATGAACGCGAGTATTGGTTGCCTTTGAATAAATCGCAAACTATCGGAGAGATTAAGCGCTTGGTGGCGACCGCCGATGACTTGGAATCAACTAAGGAGCGACTGTTGAGCGACGTGGACACCGCATCAGGGATGAGTATGGTTTTGCGCGGCAAGGAGTTATCGAACTCATCGACGATTGAAAGCGAGGGGTTAGAGCACAATGCGCTCGTGCACTTGTACGTGAAGCGCGATGCCAATGTAAATGTGGCGTTGAGAAGCAATAGCGAATTGGAGATTCGCCTCAACGTCGATCAAACCGCCGATAGCTTCCGCAGCAAACTCAACGTCGTCAAGGCGGGATCGTTAGATAGTTCACGATTTCACACTCGCAGTGGAAGCATGAGCATGTATAATGCCACTGGGAGTCTACGAAGCGGGCCTTTGAGCTCGTACGGAGGGCGAGGCGATGGCGGGGCGCTGGAGTTACGCCCTCACGTGCCGCGCTCGTCTCCTCGAGCAGGCTCGAATTCTATGGCGATACCGTCGCCACATGCGCATTCATTTGGGGCGAGTTCATTTGGTGGTCGAAGCTTGATGCACTCGTCATGGGCTGCTCGCGCATCGCTCAACTCTTACAAATCACAACGTAGCGGCACGAGCAACGATTCAGTCTCGCCGCCGAGCGCGCCTATCACGCCTTTTGGCAGTCCTGGAACGCTAGCCCACTCGTTTGATTTGGCTCGTGAAGGTTTGCTCATGGGCAACGCCCCGCAGCTTTCGCAAGGCGGTAACGGTGGAGCGTACTTTTTGAAGGGAGTGGATGGAAAGACGGCGGCTGTGTTCAAGCCGGCGGATGAAGAGCCTTTTGCCCCAAACAACCCTCGTGGTCATCGAACGAGCCACAACGGTGAGGGGATGCGTAAAGGTACAAAAGCGGGTGAAGGTGCGGCGCGTGAGGTCGCGGCTTACCTGCTCGACCATGGAGGCTTCGCAGGTGTTCCCGCGACGTCCCTGGCAAATTTGACGGATTCCGTGGAAGATGACGGTAAACTCGGCTCACTTCAAGAGTACGTCGAGAATACCGCTGAAGCTGAAGAATTCGGACCCAGTATGTTTCCATGCGAAGAAGTACATAAGATCACCATTCTTGACATTCGATTGGCTAACACCGATCGTAACGCTGGGAACATCCTCGTACAAAGCGACGAAGATGGCAAAATTGTACGTTTGATTCCAATTGATCATGGATATGCGCTTCCGCATACGCTCGAGGATGTATGCTTTGAGTGGGAATTCTGGCCGCAAGCTAACATGCCGTACAGTGATGATGTTAAAGAGTACGTCGCCATGCTTGATGCGGATGAAGACATTGCATACTTGCGCGAAAACGACATTGAACTCGACGCGGCACCCGAGCGAGTGCTTCGCGTGTGCACGGCTCTGTTAAAGGAGGCTGTTCCGCGAAACTTTCGTGCGGCTGATATCGCTTCGATGTTGAACCGTAAGATGCCAAACAGAAAATCGGACATTGAAAAGATTGCGGCGCAAGCGGCGTCCACCGCCATCGCTGAAGGTCGCTCTGAGCGTGGTCTCCTGGTGCACAAATCACCAGAGAATGGCTCGTTCTGGAACGATTTAGCAGGCGATGAAGTCGCCGAGAAACGATTCATGTCACGATTCACAAAGCTTTTGATTGACTACCTAGACAACATGGTCCCCGAGCACGAACTTGCTGCCAAGTGACCGAGACAAGTCGACTGACGAACGCCTTTGTGTGTACCAACGATAACGATACCGGTACCAACCAACTTTTTCATCACGCGTCCACATCGGTCGCCGATGAAATACTAAAATCGTGTAATTATATTGTATGATGCCCTATGTTATTCATTCATCATTGTCACCGTCAAACGTCCGCGTGATATCGCGCCACCAACGTGCAGAAGAGTATATCCTTCATTAAGCCACCCCAACGCGCGCGCGCAACGCGCCTGCATCGCGCCTGCGTCACGTCGCCATCCCACGATGGCGCCATCATTCGATGATATGTTCACCGCATCTCCCGCGAGCTTATCCAAGCTTCGTACCGCGCGCGACGGCGTGTCCCCGGTGAAGTTTTCGTCGTTTGGCTCACCCGCCGCGGACGCCGTCACCGATGCGTTCGCGGACATGTTCACCGCGTCACCCATGGCGCTAAAGAAGCTCCGCGTGGGTAATGCGGGTGCGAGTACGCACAAATCATCCCCGAGCGCGGCGACGATGGCGCACCATGTCGCGAGCGGCGGGGACGGGAGCGATCGCGGCGCTGCGTTTGCAGCCATGTTCTCGGCGTCCCCGGGTGAGTTGGCAAAGATGCGTGCGCAGTCGACGACTACGACGAGCGGGATACGTTATGCGAATAAGGGCCAAGAGACGCGCACGTTAGCGGTGCCGGATTTCTCTGCGATGTTCTCGAGTTCGCCGGCGGATTTGAAAAAGATGGCGAGCGCAACGAAGCGGGCCACGCTCGGGAAAGAGACGGATAGGTTCGAGGTGACGTACCTCTTGCTCGCCGCGAACGAGTCCGCGGCGAGAGAAAAAGTTTTAGAAATTTGTTTGGAGCAGACTGTGGAGTTACCGGCGAGTTTGGTGCCGGAAGGTACCTGGATTCGCGAACACGTCGTCGGACGTTTGGAAAGTCTGCGTCATCCGCAAAGCGGACCGCACGCGCACAAATCGGATGCGTGGCACGCGGTGGTGAGTTATCACGCCGATACCGCAGGGGGCGAATTGACGCAATTGGTGAATGTCATTTTCGGTAACACGAGCATGAAGGAAAATGTCATGGTGGTGGATGTTGATTTACCAGAGTGCGTGCTTCGCGACTACCCTGGGCCTCGTTTCGGCGTCGCAGGTCTCAGACGTTTACTCCGCGTTCCGGAAGGACCGCTCGTGATGACGGCGCTCAAACCCATGGGATTATCGAGCGAAGAGCTAGCTGAGATCGCCTACGGCTTCGCCAAGGGTGGAATCGACATCATTAAAGACGACCACGGTCTTGCAGATCAACCGTACGCGCCGTTTGACGAACGCGTGCAACTGTGCGCCGCCGCGGTGGCCCGTGCCAACGCAGAAACCGGGCGAAACGTTTTGTATGCGCCATGCTTGAACGCCCCTGCGCATCTTATAATTTCACGTGCGCATACCGCACGTCAAGCCGGTGCGGGAGCGGTATTAATGATTCCCGGCATTACGGGCTTGGACGCGATGCGAGAGCTTGCAGGCGATGGTTCGTTCAACCTTCCCATCATCGCTCATCCCGCGTTGATTGGGTGCATGCTTGGCGGTGGGAGCACGAATAGAATAGCAGGGTTTAGTCACGAAGTATTACTCGGCATCTTGCCCCGACTCGCGGGTGCAGACGCCACGGTGTTCCCTTCGTTTGGTGGTCGATTTGGATTTAGCGTGGAGGAGTGCCAAGCGATTAACGCCGGGTGTACGCGACCGATGGGTAATTATCCCGCGATTTTGCCATCGCCAGGCGGCGGAATGACACTCGAACGCATCGCGCAAATGCGTGAGGTATATGGTCCGGATTTGTTGCTCCTCATTGGAGGTTCGTTGTACGCGCACAGCGAGAACTTGGTCGACGGCGCTCGACACTTCATGAAACTTGCGGGACGCAAAGCGCTCTACGGCCCGCTCGAGCACGCGCCGCATGGTTATAGATCGCACCACATGTGATGATGTAACACTGCTCTTATATTATCTGTCGTGTCTAAATAAATTCATTGCCAAACGTCGTCGCTCAGCAATTGCTTCTTTTTCGCCCAACCGATAGCGGGCGAAACCAACGTCGCCAACATGTGCACCCCTAACAACGGCTGAAACAAAAACGGCCACAAAAACAACCACGTTCCTAAAAACGGTTCATCAAACGATAACCCATTACCCTTACTCAACCTCACGCACACGCCGACGATTAACCACGCCAATATGAACAAAATCACAAAAAAGTCATACAACAAAAACGTATCAATCGCCTCCTTCACCCCGCCCATGGCTTTCTCCCCGGTGCTCTCCACGACCACGCTCGATGCGGCGTCATCTTCCGCCTTTTTCGCCGCGTATTTCGCGATATCCGCCTCGAGCTCGTCGTTCAAGTTGAACTCTAAGCGCTTGCTCAAATCATCGTCATCGTCACCTCTCGCGCTCGCGCGTCGGCGCGCGTCGCGTACAAGACGCCCCGTCGCGACGAGCGGCGTGGAGTTCGAACGCGAACGCGATCGCGCGCCACTCGATGGCGTCCGCGCGCGCGCGCGGGTAATGACGTTCGGTTTCACGAGCGACATGATGTGAAGGATATCGTTACTTCCACGCGCGTCGTCGTCGTCGCACGCGATGTTGACGACGACGACGACGGCGGTGGCGGCGGCCAGACTGAGGTCGAGGGCGAAACCCACGACGCCGGGTCGCACCATCGCATCACCACGGGCGTCGTCGTCGTCCGTCATCGCGCGGGGCGCGCGTCGCGGGGCACGCGCGAACGCCATCCGCAGCACCGAACGCATCGACATCGCCCTCGGTGGACGCCGCGCCGCGCGATATCCAGCGCGCGCGCCGCGCGCGATAGACCCAGCATTCGTAGACGCGTTTGGCGTGCGCGCGTCCGAGTGGGAACAAATCGAAGGCGCGCTGTTCGGCGCGTCGTTGGCGCCGTATTTGGTGTTTCTTTACTTTTTGCAAAAGGATGCGAGCGCGGCGCCTCGAGGCGTGGTGTTCGGCTTTAAATTTCTATTGGCGTTTGTTTTTGGCACGATACCGTTTGCGATATATGCAAAAGTGGAGTATGATGAGATATTAGCGAATTGTGACGTGATACATGGGGTGGCGGAGAGTTTGTTGACGCTGACGAATGTGTTCATCGTGCTCGGATTTCGACAAGGCTTGCGGGAGGCGCACGGCGATTCTGGGCGGAAAATGAAGACTTCGATGGGGGATATTGGTGCGGCGTTGTTTTGTGCGCTCATGGTGTCGAATGCGGTGTTTGGAGGTGCGAGTGAGGTGATGGCGGCGAACCCAGACGGCGTCGTCGCGGCGTGGGATTCGCAGTGGCCGCGTCTGGAGCCGGCGAATGCGCTCAGTCTGCCGACGTGGGTGATTCACGTCTCGAGCTTGGTTGAATGGCTCATTGCTATGGGATTAGCGTGGGAGTACGCCGAGGTAGTCAAGCGCCCGGCGTGGAAGGGGCTCACCTGGGGTATGGTTCCGTGCCACGCATCTGGCATCGCGGCTTGTACATTTCACTTATTCTACAACGCTCCGGCGTTGAACAGCGTCGTCGCCATGCAAGCGCTGTTAACAGTCATAGGCAACTCAACGTGTGCGATCGCAGCCTATCGCATCTGCAAGGAGGGAGAGCGCTTGCAAGGTGAAGTTGTGGCCGTCGACGAAGCCGACGACATCCAGTCCGCGCTAGACGAAACGTTGGAAATCTCCATGGGCTCAGAGTCCATGAAAGGTTGGGAAGACTTATCAGCCACGTGGGCATCAGATTCAGACGCCGTGCTCTTACTCAAGCTCGCGCTCGTGTCCACGGCGGTTTCGGCATTTGTAAAGTGGGGCTCGCTCGCCGTCGATTTCCCGTTCGAGCCAAACGTAGCGCTCGCGTTTGGCATCATTTTCATCCCGACATTATTGAATTGCGCCAAATGGGCCGAACTTTCGAAGAATGAGTCTGCGTAGCGCGAGTGATGTAGAGCCACCGCGCGCGTGCGCACGCGCGCGCATTGTAATATAAGCAGACGCATCACACGTCGACGCGCGTTGAATGTCACCAGAAGCTCGATCCACGAGCGCTATCGCTGATGAGCGATCGATCGACACTTTACTAGAATCCATAGGTGATGAATCACTCGATGCCGAAGAAGACTCCGTTGTCATTGCCCTTCGTTCGGCGCTCGGGGCTTGCGCGAACGATGCTCGACTGTCGCGCTGGCTCAACCTCATCGGCATTAACGACGTCGATTTCTCGAGCGCGAGCGATAGAAAACGATTCGAGCCGAACACCGAGTACGTCAATTACCGCCAGCACGGCGTGAGCTTGTGCTTTGAAGCTGGCGTGTTGGACACGGTGCACTTTTACGGCTCTGGCGTGGACGGTTACCAGAAGACATTCGCGAGCCCTCTGCCGCTCAAGTTATCCATGTCGCACAAAGGTGTGGACATCGTGCGCGCGCTCGGCGAGCCCACGTCTAAGGGTGGCGCTGGGCGCATGATTTGGTTGTCGTACGACCATCTCGGGTTGAAATTCGACTTGGCGAGCGCCACGTTTGACGAACCAGACTCATCCATCACGTGCGTCGCAGTTTGGAACGCCGGCGATTAGCCCGCTGTCGTTCGAATGATGCATAGTCTTGGTGTTGTACTAATATATCTACGTGTAGTCTTTACAATGTCCTCATCATTTCTTACGACGCTTACGCCCACCTTCAGAACGTTTGCGTTGCGGGAGGTTGTTACCATCCTTGTCCTTTTTCGGCTCCTCTTTTCGCTGCGCTCGCTCGACGAGCTTTTGCGCGTGATTCTTGATGTAAATTGGATCTTTCGATACGGGCATTTCTTTTTTGGGAATGTACACCGGCTCGCGCTCTTCGGACTCGGAATCATCGGAACTACTGCTACTGGAACTACTGCTGCTGGAATTCGACGACGAGCCGCCGTCGCCGTCTTTATCGTTGTCATCGAGGAAGAAGTCGTCGTCGTCGTCGCCTGCGCCATCTTCTGCACCAGCTGCGACGGCAGCGCCGCCTTCATTCTCATCGCCGAGCGCCGCCGCCGCGGCCAAGTTGGCCTTGACTAACTTGCGCAGTCGCGCGCGTTCCTTGGTCGCGTGCTCGGTATCGCCCTCCTTCACCAACACGCTCACATACTTTTCTCCACGCGGGAAGTTCATGACGTACTCTAAATCCTCCTTCAACGACGCCAATTCGTCTTGTTCTACGCCCGATAAATTGTCTGCATTCTTCTCCAACTGTTCGATGCGTCGCGTCAACTTGACCCGCTCGAAAAACTTCACCTTGTGATACTTTGTAGACAACCTTTTCTCGCGCTCGATGCGCTTGTTTTCCTTGCCCGCATCGGTGAGTTTTTCCAACTCGCGTTCTTTCTCTTCGCGTAACTTTGGCGGGATGTTCTCGCGCTTCAGTAACCGTTCGATGCTCCGTATTTGATTCTTTACGCTTTGCTTCTTGGCGCCGACAGGTTTGGCGTGCTTACCGCCTTGACGCTTGACCCATTTGCGTTTGATCCCACCCTCGGTGCGCGGATGTTCGGGTTTCATCGCCGTCGATCACTGTGTGGCGGCGTATGGCGGCGTGCGCGCGAGAGGGTCGAACGAGCGCGCGTGCGCGATTGTGTGGGAGCTTGCTTCTTCAGGCGGCGACGGCTGCTGCGTTGGCGAGGCGGCGAGTTCATATTGACAATCAAGGGTCTGTGAGGGAACTGGGGATGTGCTAAGTAATGTATAATACTATGTGTACTCGCGATGCGTGGTGTGTGCCACCGCGCACGCGTACGGGCGCGCGTACGTCGTTTATGTGTCTCAATCGAACAACGCTTGCGGCTTTAAGATTTGCGACGACTGCCGACTGCCCCGGGACATACGCGGCGAAGCGTTCATTTCCATGTGTAATCGCAACGCCAATGCCTCGTCGGACAACTCTTTGGGTTCACCTCGCGTGGAGTCATCGTCGTCATCGCTCGAGCGCGCATGCGACGTCTTTTTCTTCTTCTTATCCGTCGTTTGCGTCGTCAAGTCGCTCGCGCTCGCGTTGGAGTGCGTCCGCTTCTTCTTCTTCGCGTCGTCACCAGTGCCAGCGGTGGTGGTGTCATCGTACGAACCCGACCGACCAGACGTCGTCAGCCCCTCACTCACCGCGGTCGACCTTTCAGAAATCACGAGCGCCTTCCCGAGCAACCGCGGGTCCCGAAGCGCCAAGCGCACGTACGCCTCACCCGCGATGCGTCCCTTCTTACTCCCTAAATCCGTCGGCGAATGCGCCACGTCACGCATTATTGCCGCCAACCGCTTCCGCGGCGGAAGCGTGTGCACCTCTGCCGACGCATAATACATGAAATCCGTCATATTCACGATGTGTCCACGATGCGCACGCGCGTGAATCAATCAATCAATCGAACAATTCGAGAGAATTCTTCCCTCTGCAATGCGTCGATCGCGACACGCGCGCACGACGACGACGACGACGACGCTCGCGTGTGGGTACCCGTCGTCGAACGCGCGAAAACGTCGATGGTTGACGAATTCGAGATGCGAGATCTTCGATGCGAGATGTTCGACGCGCGACGCGGTGTGCCGCCGACTGCGCGCGCGCGCGATCGTCGGGGTGACGTCGCGCGCCGCCACGCGTCCGTGGATACCATTTCTACCCGTAACTTTTCACAAGTCACTCAGTCGCGTCGCAAGGCGATCAAGATTTACGCCCATCGGTATAATGCTCGATGCAACGCTATCACGCGGCACACGCGCCTATGGTTTAGTGGTAAAATATTCGTTTCCCATATATTATGATCATGCCCGTCCATGTAAGCGGCACTAACGAAAGTCCCGGGTTCGATTCCCGGTGGGCGCATATTTTACCTTTTTGAAGCGAATCATTTGTCTTTTTATTTTTCTATATAGTAATTCGAATATCTTCACTATGCGACCTTTCGCACCCGCGACCTTTTATGGGCCTTTTTTTTTCGTCCCGGAGGGAGACGCTTGAGGTCGCGCGACACTTTTTCGCGGTCGTCAAACGACGACGACGACGACGACGACGATGATGATGACGACGACGACGACGACGATGAAAGGTGCGATGATGATGAAATCGCCGACCGTGCGCGCCCGCGCGCCGCGCGCGACGGCAGTGGCGGCAGCGACGACGACGACGACGACGGCGTCGCCGGTGACCCCGAGACCTTTTGCCGCGACGCGAGGAGGCGCGCGGCGCGGCGCGATGTGCGTTCCGCGCTCGACCGCGGGCGATGCGTTGCCGCCGCCCGCGGTGTTCGATGCGGCGTGCGCGGCGAGCGAGAAGAAGAGCGCGCAGGCGCCGGTGACGACGCTTACGCTGTCGTTCACCGCGGGCGCGCTCATCGGGTTGGGCGCGATGCTCATGACGGCGGTCGGCGGGTCGTCGCCCGCGCTCGCGAGCGCCAATCCTGGGTTGAGTGCTTTTTTGAAGGGGGCTATTGGTTTACCTGCTGGATTGACGATGGTGATTCTCACCGGCGCGGAGTTGTTTACGGGGAACGTCTTCGTGATGACGAGCGGGTTGTTGAAGGGGGCGGTGGACGCGTCGGCGCTCGCGCGGTCGTGGGCGTTGTCATACGTGGGGAATTTTGCTGGTTCGGTGTTCATGGCGTGGTTGGCGTATACGGCGTTGACGGCGGCGGCACCGGCGACGACGGCGGCGGCGATTGGGATCGCCACGGCCAAGGCATCCTTGCCGTTTAGCGCGGCGTTCGCCAAGGGCGTGTTGTGCAACTGGCTCGTGTGCCTCGCCGTGTGGGGCACGATGGCGACGACGTCGGTGGCGGGGAAGATACTCGCCATCTTCTGGCCGATTACAATGTTTGTCACGCTCGGCTTTGAGCACAGCGTGGCGAACATGTTCTTGATTCCGCATGGGATGATGCTCGGTGCAAACGTCACGTGGGCGCAAATGATGACTGGGAACATCATCCCGGTGACGCTCGGGAACATTGTCGGCGCCGCGGTGTTCGTCGCCGGCGCGCACTACATCGCGTACGGGAAGAAGTAAAAGTGTTGTGTGTTTTGGCGTATTCGATGCATGCGTCGGGTGCCGGGTGTGAGCACCGTACTATTTGTCATTTTATTTATCAATATCAACTTGAGTTTCGCGCGTTCTTCGCCGGCGTCAACCCCACACCTTCACGCACGCATTCGTTCAATCCGTTACGACGAAACCACGCATACTCAGCTATGACATTCATCGACAAAATCGTGCAATTTTTCAAAACAGTGCACGAAGAGGCGCTCGTGACGGTACAAAAGCCCATCGGCGTCCTCGCCATGGTATTCAACTTTTTCGTCCCAGGAACGGGGACCCTCGTGGCTAGCGTCGTCGCCGGAAAAATCAAAGAGGGTATCGTGTGCTTTGCCATGATGTGGCTCATGACATTCGTCTTCCTAGTCGGCTGGGTGTGGTCCGTCGTTCACGGCGTCATGATTTTCCTGAAGTCAAATTCCACCGACTAATGATTTGACTCTACGATGTTTACGAAACGTGTTCACCGAAGTGTGTAATGAGGACAGTGATTAATTTACACTTGTTGTAGCTAGTTGTTAAGTGTGATGATTCGCGTTGTCGCGCTAAATTAATCTAGTATCGGATAATAGACTCTTTCGGATACCCGAGCTTTTCCAACGCTGGAATGCACGTGTCCTCCTCAAACGCGGGAGGACCGCACATGACGGCGACGTGAGATGAGCCATTGGACGCGAAACCATGCTTTTCGATGATGGGCAAGCTAATGCGCCCATATGTAATTCTATCCGAGCTCCATTCCGCGCCCGTTTTCTTCTCGGCTGGCCAAGTCTCTTTGGAAATCATGTAGTGCACCTTGAATCGTCCCGCGTGCTCGCGCTCGAGCCGATCGAGCGTGTATTTCAATAGCACATCATCCTCCGTTTTATTTGCATAAATGAATGAAAGCTCCGTGTCGTCCTTTTCATCGGCAAGAACAGCGACGATCAATTGCATCATCGGTGCGACGCCGGTACCACCACCGAGAAGCGTCATCTTCTTGACGGGTGGCAAATCCCTCTTGTCGATGCTAAAGTTACCGCGGCCTAAATATTTTATGTGACCAACTGGACCCTTGACGTCAATCGCGTCGCCTTCGTTCAGGTGATGAAGGAATTGTGTCAACGATCCGCCTTCTGGGTACGCCTCATGAACATCGGAGTAGTAAATCTTGATGACGAGCTCCACCGCGCCGAGCGTGCCGTTTAAGCTCGAAGGCGTGTACGCGCGCATCACCTTTTTGCCATTCCATTCACCACGCAAATATACATGGTAACCCACGGGCATGCTGCATTGATGTTCATCGCTTTCGAGCTTCAAGCGAAGAAGAACGCTGTCGTGCGACAATGGAATTTTTTTCTCAATCTTCAGAGGCAACCACTTTTTGGGATTCAGACCCATCGGTGCATTTTCAGCGACGACATTCTTTGCGCCCGCCCACATGCGATCAAACGCCGCGGCTTCGGCGGCCTCGCCCACGAGAATATCACCATACGCTTCTTTGTGCTCTTGGTAAAACTTGACCAAATCCACTGCACCACGCTTAGGCATCGCCGGGAACTCGCGCTTTGGCTCGGCGTCCGCGGCGGTGGAAGCGGCAACATCTGCCGTCGCCGTGCTCGCCGCAGCTTGATCAGCGCTACCCAACTCTCCAATATAAAACGGTTCGAGTTGTTTCCACGCTTTGGAACTGTGCACGGCTTCGAAATCTTCAGTCGTGTCTTCACCGGCATTCATGGTGATGGACGCGTTGCCGCCGGGATGCGAGCCCGCCTTCAAGTACGCGTTGACGTCGTACACTTTACCCTTGATGATAATCCAGCAATCATCTTCAGTGTTGTGCTTTTCAACTTCCTCAGCGGTGATGTATCGCACGTTCGCCTTGGGCGCTTCGGGCGCGATATCGACTGCGACAATCTTGTCGTCTGCCGGCTCTTTCTTTGCCTTTTCGGCGACGATGGCGTCAGTCGCCAAGATGGACACCGATACCTCAGACACGTGCTCCTCGCGCGTTACGCCCGCGCGCGCGGCTTCGAGGCTTTCAATGATGGGCTTCCATCCGCCAGATTCGTTGCCCATCCAACCACCCTTGAGTGCGCCGGGCTCGGTCGGGTGCTCGCATTGAATGTACGTCGGCGACGTAGCGCTCATCGCCGTGGGGACGAGCTTGACGCGGAAGTAACAGTTGTTACCCATACCCATCAAATTCCACGTGAAATCACGCGGTTGTGTATTGTTCGCTTCATCCCATGCGCGGCACATCACCTCCTTTGCCCGCGCAAGCTGGCTCGTCTCGACGTCGAGCTCCCAAAACGACCAGCACCAATGCTTCCCGTACATCGTTGGCTTGCACGGCCGTTTCACGGTTGCCAGTCTCCACACGTACCCACCATCTAAGCTCACCTCCACGCGCGTAATAGCGCGCCCGCCACCAGTGTACGCATAGCCTTTCACCGTGTACGTCGGACTGTCCATCGGAATGCACTCGTCGTGCGCCGGGGACGAAATGGCGCTGTTAATGTTCAACTCGTTGAAAATGTACTCGGGTTTCTCCCACCAGTTCTCCTTATCCGCCATCGCAGCATCGACGCCCGGCGGCATGATGCGGTTATCACGGAAGTGATAGAAATTATCGCTCGGTTCCTTCGTGACGCGAATCGTGGTCAAATATTTGATCATTCGACCGCCGATGTACCCTGGAATCAACAAGCGCACGGGAAACCCGTGATCCGGCCGCAACGCCTCTCCGTTCTGCGCGTAGCACACCATAACGTCCTCCGCCGGATCAAGCGCTTTACTCAACGGAATAGACGTGCCGTACGTCCCGTGTTCGCCCTTGGGAAGCTCTCCTTTCGGCCCTTCAAAGCACACGAACCGACGATTCTCCGTGACTTCGCGCACGCCGCATTCGCGCAACAACACCCGCAGCGGCACGCCAGTCCACAACGAGTTACTTAATCCCGCCGCACCCCACCCAAAACCAATCGTCTTCTCATACATATTTTGCTCCTTACGACGATTCCCCGCGCACACCAACAAACACGGCATCGTCATCGCGGGCTTTCGCAACAACTCATCCATCGTATACGCTCGGGACGCCCTCGGCGCGTCCTCGCAGCTCACCGTCACCCTATGCGCATCCCACGAAATCTCCTGCGCCGCGCCATGATTCCTCACAAAATGCAACTCGGCTGGCGTTATCGCCCCGCACTTCATCAGCATCGACAGTGGCGGCTCGACGTTAAACGGATGCGTCCCCGTGAGCCGCACGAGCGCCTCGTGTCGCGGCACCCAGTGGTCCGGCGTGTTCAAGTCCCGTCGGTCCACGCTCGCCCCCTCGCGCTTCGCCCGCTCCAGCGCCCCGCGCTCGCCTCGGCACTCAAGCAACGCGCGTTCGACGACGTCCATGGCCATCGGAAGCGCGCGCGTCACGCCACCTTCGACGCATCGCCCGTCGTCGTTCCCAGCGCTCATCGTCCCGGACGACCCGCCCCAGCGCATCGCGAAGAATCCCATTCGCTGTACGCGTCGCCGTCGACGTCGGTCCCAGTCCGTCGATGCGATATCGATGCGCGCGCGCACGACTGGCGCACCGCACCGCGAAAGACGACCGACAGACGTCGTCGTCCGTCGACGGGCAACCTGAAGCGCCGCTCGACGTGAAGCGTCGCGCGCGCCATAAAACACCCGCGCATGGCACGAAACCATACTCGTATACGACGTCGATGCGCGCATACGTAGTGTATAAATCAATCGTCTATGCACCACGCACTCCCTCCCGCGACCTTTTGATGTGTCCGTGCCATACACACGTGACCATGCATAAACAATCGCACATGGACGTTCGCGGCGGTAGAGTACGGGCGTGGCCCGCTCGAGGCGGTTCGCATCGCCGAGTCGCGCCTTTTCGGTCTTTGAGCGTCGACCCGTCGATGGATGGCGCGATGGATGTCGCGCGCAGCACATCGCGACGCGACGTGCGTTGGTGATCAAAGGTGTGTATTCGTATTCGTCGTTGGATATGGACGTCGGGACGACGGCGATGAAGGCGGCGGCGGCGCGCGGCGCGCAGACGACCGGGGCTGGGGCGAGCGGCGCGCGCGGCTTGGCGCCGGGGCGTGGGGCGAGCGCGACGGTGCAGGCGCGCGTCGTGGCGCAGACCGCGCGCGCGGGGGATCCCGGCCAGGGGATGATGCCGCGCGCGGGGAATGGGGCGTCGGTGGCGATCGTGGCTGGTGCGGTGGTGTTCGCGGCGGCGGCGAGGCAGACGCGGGCGATGACGACGCGCGCGGAGGCGAGCGCGACGGGGGCGGATGCGCGGACGTCGTCGGGCGTGAAGTGGAGCGTGGATGATCGCGAGAAGCTACGAGCGCATAATGAGGAGACGTTGGCGCAGTACGCGCCGTTTCCGAGCGAGGAAAAGGCGGATGCGCACGTGTATAAGGATGCGGACGGATACTACGTGGTGAAGGAGGAGTGGCAAAAGCCGACGAATCCGTTTGAGAAGCTCAAGCTCGCGAAAGATCCCATGAAGGAGCTCATCGGGATGAATGGCATCGAAGCCATGGCGAAGGCGTCGGCGGCGGATTTTAAAGCATGGGACGAGTCGTTGAACGATCCGGATGAGACGGACCAGCGACCGAAGTGGGCGGGCCTTTTCCACCGACGCAAGGGCCATTACGGGAGATACATGATGCGTCTCAAGTTGCCGAATGGTCTCATCAACTCTACGCAGATGCGATACCTCGCGAGTGTGATTGAAAAGTACGGCGAGGATGGCTGCTGCGACATCACGACGAGACAGAATATTCAGCTTCGCGGCGTCGAGTTGAAGGACGCGCCTGAAATTCTCAGAAATCTCGAAGAACTTGGTTTGTGCTCGTTGCAAAGCGGGTTGGACAACGTGCGTAACGCCACGGGTAACCCGCTCGCTGGTTTCGATCCGATGGAAATCGTTGACACGCGCCCGTACACGTTGGCAATTCAAGACTACGTCACGGGTGGCGGTCGCGGAAATCCAGCCATTGCAAACTTGGGACGTAAGTGGAACGTGTGTGTCGTCGGAAGCAGCGACTTTTTCGAGCATCCAGACATTAACGACTTGGCGTTTATCCCTGCGATGAAAAATGGTCAGCTCGGCTTCAACATGATTGTTGGTGGTTTCATCTCATCACAGCGCGCGGCGGAATCCGTCGAGCTTGGCGCGTGGGTTCCCGAAGGTGAGCTCGTCGCCGCCACGCATGCGGTGCTCACCACTTTCCGTGACTATGGTCACCGTGGCAACCGTCAAAAGTGCCGCATGATGTGGCTCATTGATGAAATGGGTTTGGACAACTTCCGCGCGGAAGTCGCGTCGCGCATGCCATCTGGAACGATGGAGAGCGCGGCGGAGGTTGACCTCATCGACAGAGAAGCACCCCGACGTAGCTACATCGGTGTGCACAAGCAGAAGCAAGAAGGTTTCAGCTGGGTCGCCGCTGCCGTGCCTGGCGGTCGCATGCAACCGGAAGATCTCGCTGAAATTGCTGACCTCGCAGACGTCTACGGCAACGGCGAAATTCGCCTCACCGTCGAACAAAACTTCATTATCCCACACGTACCCGATGACAAGATTCCGGCAATCCTTCAAGAGCGCGTGTTCCAAGAGTACACGCCATTCCCTGGTAAGTTGGTTTCCAACATGGTAGCGTGTACCGGTAACCAGTTTTGTGGCTTTGCGCAAATCGAAACCAAGCGCCAAGCGTTGGAGATGGCGGAGCATTTGGAAAGCTGCTTGGAGCTGTCCAAAGATGTGCGTATGATTTGGACGGGTTGCCCGAACTCGTGCGCCCCCGTGCAAGTGGCGGACATCGGTCTCATGGGCGCGCAAGTGAAGAATCCCACCGGCGAGAAAGGCATGGTTCCGGGCGTGAACATTTTCATCGGCGGCACCGTCGGGCCGAATGGCCACCTCAAGGAGAACCCGGAGATCGAGAAGGTTCCGTGCTCCGAGCTCAAGCCAGTTCTAGAGCAAATCATGATTGAGAAGTTTGGTGCTACTCGCAAGGCTGTGCCGACGCCCAACCCTGGACGTGCTTCGCGCTGGAAGATTAACAAGTCTGCGCAATACACAAAGGGCGTGCCAAAGGCGATGGGCAAGGCGACGCACATTTGCACCGGTTGCGGATACATCTATCAAGAAACAAAGCCATTCGCGGAATTGCCGGACGACTACGTATGCCCGTCATGCAGCGCACCAAAGTCCAAGTTTGAAGCCATGAAGGCAGAAGCTGTCATGGAAAGCGCGCGACCCGTCGTCGAATACCCAGAGGGGACGCTCGTGACGCTCAAGAGGGACGAAACCGTTCTCTTGAAGCTCATCGAGAAGGAACAAGTGACGGCCAATAGCATCCGCCTCCGCTTTGAACTCCCGTCGAAAGAACACATTCTTGGACTTCCCATCGGTCAACACGTGACTGTTTCTATCGACGGCGTGTCTCGTCCGTACACGCCCATCACGCGCGATGCCGACAAGGGCGTCGTGGACCTCCTCGTCAAAGTGTACGATCAAGGCGCGCTCACGCAAAAGCTCAACGCTCTCACCATCGGCACGAGCGTGGCGTTCGAAGGCCCCAAGGGTTTAGTCACGTACTCCGCCCGCGGTGAATTCTCGGTGTCCAACCCGGTCACGGGCGCCGTTGCCAAGCGCGCGTGCAAGCGTATTGCCATGATTGCCGGTGGCACCGGCGTCACGCCCATGCTACAAGTCATCAGCCAAATCTTCAACGACGTCGGCGATACCACGCGCGTGAGCTTATTATTCGCCAACCAAACGGCGAGTGATATTTTGTTGAAATCCGAGCTCGACGCTCTCGCAGCGGCGCACGAAAACTTAACCGTGCACTACGCCGTGGATGTCGCTGAAGCGGGATGGACGGGTGAAGTCGGTTACGTCTCCGCGGATATGATCAAGAAATGTCTCCCTAGTGCTGGAGATGATACCACTGTATTAATGTGCGGACCGCCCGCTATGATTGAAAAGGCTGTCGTGCCTGCGCTCGACACTTTGGGGTACTCTGTTGACTCTCGCGTCTTCTTTTAGCGCCATCATGTAGCGTCCCATTGTTATGATAACACATTTATCAAATTACCATTGACAGACGATGATGAAAGACACAACCACGCAAACGCATACAAACACACACACATACATGCATACGCACGCGCAAACACATACACGCATTATTATCACGAAGAAATGAATGTAAGAAATGAAGAATTTATATTTACAACCCGTCGCCGATTATACCAAGAGCCTCCTCACAGCACAGAATTGTGCGACGCGCGTCGTTTATCTGAACGCGGCGGCCGCGGCGTTTTGCTTCTTGCGGTCAATCATGTAACCAGCGGTACCGGCAACGATGGAGAACGCGATTAAGAAGCTCATCGTACCAACGAGGCTGGACGGGAGACGGTCATAAGTGCCGATGGTAAACGCGCACGACGTTTCGCCCCACTGCGTGTACCCACTCGCCGGGTCAGAGTTCAACACTTGCACCGTGTACTTGGCTGGCGCAATGTTGCGCGGGATGGCGATATCATACGTCGCCGGCGAGTAGGGAACGCTCGTGGCCAAAGCGCTGGATTCAACAACGGTTTGTTGGCATTGTTTGTTCTTCTCGATGGCATCCTTGAACTTGCGCCACGGCTTGGAGGCGATTTCGCTGTCGTCGTAGCATAGCTTAATCGTGAGCGAGCCGTCGGTTGCCGCGGTGGCCCCGGTCCAGCTCACGGTGAGCGTATCAGCACCAGCGGTGATCTGTGTACACGCGCGCGCACACACACACACAACGTCAGTCATACATCACACAATACGTAGAGCGCCAAACAGCCTCAACACTCCACCACGGTCGCGCGCCCATCGCGAAGCGACACGCGCGCCTAGCGCGCACCACGCCGCGCCACCACCCCCGGTTCGACGCCCGAAACAAAACGCGCGAAAACTATACCACGCATTCGCGCACTCGCAGCGCACGTACCCCGGTCGCCGCGCACGCCGATGCGCCATCCACGGTCGCGGTCACCGTGATGTCTTGCGTGGGCATTTGCGAGTAGAGCGTAAACGCGCTCGCAGGCGCCGCCGCGACCGCCGCGGTGGCGAGCGCGCCGAGCGCAATCTTCTTCATCGTCGACGGCATGGTGATGAATAAATGTTCGTGTGCTGTGCAAGTGTCGTGCGCGGGCGACGACGGTCGTGCGGTGTTGTGACGCCGCGCATCGCGGATCGACGCCTGTCGCCCGTGCAGCCAGCGCCCGCGGAAGGGTTTTTTTTTCGATCGCGGTCCGTCGCGCGCGCGAAGCGCCACCGCGCGCGAGTGGTGCATTTAAAAACCCACATCCATATGCTTGGAATCACGCGCAATACGCCCTCGCGCGCACGCGCGCGATCGACATAAAACCACCCGCGCGCGAAAGGACCACCGCGCGCGACCGGGCGTCGACCACGCATAAATACACGCATATAGATGTTCGACGCGTACTGTATGTGTTTTGTCGCTTGGAACGCCAAGCGTCGCGTGTTTTTTTTGTGTGCTGTCGTGGGTGGGGTGTGGGTGCAAACGTCGCGCGCGCGGGCGTCGCGAGATGCGCATTTAAGGGTGATTTCACACGATGAGTGTGATATGCGATGCGTGCGATATGTCGCTTGGCGACCCCGACCGTCGGACGCGGCGCCGGCGCCCCGAGGGTGGCGGTGCGCGCGCGCGTGCGCGGCATTCCACGCCTCGCGCACCACACACCGGTGACCGATCGATCGCGACGTTCGTCTCGACCATCTGAAGCGTTCAAGGGATTATTTGTTGTTGATACACAACGTTCGTCATGTCCGAGCAAAAGTTCAATGTCGCTGTCGATAGGTGCGTGTGCGACGACGACGATGACGATGTGGATGAGGATCATGCGCGCGCGCGCGGTCGCTGAACAAATCGTGTTGGGTGGCGTGCAGCGCGCGACGCGACGACGACGACGACGATGGGTGATGAAGAAAGAATATAATCATATGTTATTTCTTCGCGCCACCACCGCTCGTCGTCGTTCGTTCTGTCCCTGCCCTGTCCCATCTTGTGTGTGTTGACATCGCGACTGACCTCGACGACGCTTGGTGCTTTTTCCTCGAGCGCGCAGCGAGCACAAAGCCATGAAGCTTAACATCTTCAGCTTTGACCGCCCGCACCACATGTCGTTCCACATGTCGTGGATCGGTTTCTTTGTTTCCTTCGTGTCCACGTTCGCGGCGGCGCCGATGATTCCCGTGATTCGTGAAGATCTCGGGTTGACCAAGCCGCAGCTCGGCAACGCCGGTCTCGCGGCGGTGACCGGGACGATCATCTGCCGCGTGATCATGGGCACGGTGTGCGATGTCATCGGCCCGCGCCTCGGTTTGTCTGTCATCTTGCTCGCCACCGCGCCGTTCTGCTTTGCGATGGCAATGGTGCAAGGGTTCACTGGTTTCTTGATCTGCCGTCTCGGCATCGGTCTCGGTTTGGCCACCTTTGTGGCGTGCCAATTCTGGATGTCGTGCATGTTCAACGGCCGCTGCGTCGGTATCGCCAACGCCACCGCCGCTGGTTGGGGTAACTTGGGTGGCGGTGTCACTCAATTCTTGATGCCTGGTATCTACGCCATCTGCTTTAGTGCCACAAAGTCTCGCGCGTTCACCGCTTGGCGCTGGGCGTACATCTTCCCGGGTATGTGCCACACCGTCGTCGGTTTGATGGTTATGTTCCTCGGCCAAGATTTACCCGACGGCAACTACAAGGTGCTCACGACCTCTGGTGCGATTGAAAAGAAGTCATCGTGGAACGTGAACAAGCTCGCTATGATGAACTACCGCATGTGGTGCATGGTTGCCACGTATGGTTTCTGCTTCGGTGTCGAACTGACGATGAACAACATCGTCGCCGGCTACCTCTTTGATCAATTCGGCGTGTCGTTGCAAACCGCCGGCATCTTGGCGTCGTGCTACGGTTTGATGAACCTCTTCGCGCGCTCCGTCGGTGGTATGTTGTCCGATTGGTCTTCCGCCCGTTTTGGCATGCGTGGTCGTCTTTGGACGTTGTGGTTGTGCCAAACTCTCGAAGGTGTGCTTTGCATCTTCATGGGTATCTCCAAGAACTCCCTCGGCGCCACCATCGCGTTCATGGTTTTCTTCTCCATTTGCGTGCAAGCGTCTGAAGGTGCTTCGTACGGTATCGTGCCGTTCATCACCCGCCGCGCGCTCGGTGTTGTGTCCGGTTTCATCGGTGCGGGCGGTAACGCTGGTGCCACCATCTCCACCGCGCTCTTCTTCACGTCCGACAGCATTGAAACCTACCAAGGTCTCCAATACCTCGGCTACACGGTTATCGGCGTCACCGCGCTCGTGATCCCGATTCACTTCCCAATGTGGGGTTCGATGTTCTTCGGCCCGTCCATGGACGCCACTGAAGAAGACTACTACATTCACCGTGATTTCACGCCGGAAGAGATCAAGCAAGGTCTCGCGGCTAATGTTCAAAAGTTCTGCGATAACTCGCACGGCGAGCGACCGCCGTGCAAGCGCGTCGCCGCGCCGGCCGTCTAATTATTCTTTGTTTGGGTTATGAAAGGAAAGTTCAGGAACCAGAGCGCACTTTAAATTGTGCCGTATCTTGTTAGTGAATTGTAACATTGTCGATCAGATTCATTTGATTTTTGCTGTACACATTCATATTACATTGCTAGCTACGCACCACTCGTGGAGTCAACATCAACGTCACACTCGACACGTCTTTGTACCTCCATCAAAATGTGCGTGCCTATGCCCGCGGCGAATCCAATTGCCGTACTTTTCGTTGCGATAGTTACCGCCGCGGTCACCATGACCAGGTACTTTTGGTGCTGTTGCCAACCAGGCTTAGTCTTGAGCCCCATGCCAATGAGCTCCAAACTCGATGAAAACAACATCACGCCCAATATGGTCTTTGGAAAATTATCTAAAAGATTCAGCAATGAGCTGCCAAATAATAAACCTAATATGATCTTGCATGTTCCTAGAAACACCACAGATCCACCGCTGCGCGCGCCGAAGGCGTATTGAGCGGCTAAACCACCGGCGCCGTGACACGAAGGCATGGCGCCAACCCAGCAACCAAGCAAATTCATCATACCGACACTAGTTGCGACCGAGCTTGGTGAAGCTGGTGAGGCTGGGAATAGTTCTTTACTCAGTGCGCATACGGATATCACCGAGTTCAACGTCGTCAGCGGAAGCTGAGGTACACCAGCATTAATGATGCCTCGCTTTGCCTCAGCCCAAGACGTGGCCAAGATTTTTGGCGTCGCCGGGCCAAACGACAGACCATCTAATGCTCCATCTTTCGTCATCGCCATGATGATACCGATTATGACCAGAATGAGTGCCGTAGGAATGTAGTGACGACGACGCTTCGAGCGCTCACCACCGTCTAATACGCCACCGCCTTGACGACCGCTGCTTCGGATGCTTGGATACTCGGGCGCCGATACGTACATAACCGCACACATCGCGATAATAGTCACGAGTAAGCCATCTGTGCCGAGCATATTTCTCACTTGACTGGTATCGCTAGATGAATACACCGCGAGAAGAAACCCTTTCCGCGCAAGGAGCATACCGAGCCCGACTTGCATGCCTTGCACGACAGCAAGCGGCGTCAACTTGTTAAACGTATCCATCATTCGCGTTGCACCTAATATAAACACCACACCTGATACGAATAAGCCGGCCACCATAATTTCGTTGGAATTTAATGGAGCGTCACCAAGCGCGACGGCAGCGATCGTCTTCATCGGTTGTACAGGCATTGGAATCTCATACAAAAACGCCGTCAAAATGTTATACGCCCCAGTGAAAACAATCGTCGTCCCAGCATCGACGCCACACTCCACAGACAGCCCAACAAGAAGTGGCAAAAACGTCCCTAAATCACCCATCGCACCACTCGCCTCGCGCCAGCTAAACTCGCGCCAAAACTGCCGCGACTTTTCACCGAGCGCGCTCGCCGCAACCGCCGGCGTCGAGCACTTTACGCCTTGCGACGCCTCACCAGCGCCCCCGTCGCTGACGACGTGTGTGTCGCACACAGAAACGGTATCAAATGTCTTGTTCGATCGGGGTGCATCGTTATCGTCTCCATCGTCGTCGGTAACACGTATCTCGTACTCTCCAGCGCTCGTCATTATGCGGCGACGTTTCGCCTACGCGCGAGCTCACGCGGTGTTCGCGACGTTTACGCGTGCGAATGAACCACCAATGCTCGCAGGCGTAGTGTTGCGTGCGTCCGCGTCGCTCGAGCGTGACACGATGCCCGTCTAGAACGTGGCGTGCGACAAAGTGGCGAGTACACTACCCGTGTGTCGACACTTTTTTTCCTTCGGTCGTAGAGCAGTGGCACACAAACAAGAACGACAATCGCACGAGCGTTAGCTAGAAATAATAGGTGGATCAATACAAAAACACGTGGTGAAACCCTAGGGGTCAACCACGCGGCAACGAATACTAGCCGCCAATTTTAATCATGGCGCGATTATCTAGTTGCGCGAGCTCGTGCATGCCGGCGTGCGCGGCTTTCTTACGGCTGACGGCGGCGCCGATGACATCGAGGAGATCATCATTCGTATCGCCACGGCGCATGGCGTCTCGTAAACTCACCTCGGAGTTTCCAAACAGACAAACTTTGAGGTTTCCGTCCGCCATGATGCGAAGTCTGTTGCACCCAGAGCAGAACGATTTCGTCATGCTCGTGACAAAACTCACGGAACCGGCGTGGCCGTCGATGGTGAAATTCTTCGCCACCTCTTCGGGGGAGTCGTCTTTGCGCGTGAGCGCACCAAATGCATCTTCAATCCGACTTTTCATCTCGACGTAGGACACCATCTTCTTAGTGCTCCATTTATTGCCGTCAAAGGGCATGTACTCGATGAATCGCACGTTTATTGGTTTTTCCTTTGTGAGCGCCACAAAGTCTAAAAGTTCGTCATCATTTTGCCCGCGCATGACCACGCAGTTAACTTTGACGGACTCAAAACCTAATTCTATCGCCTTATCTATGCTCGCCATCACGCGCTCCTGACCTTTCCTCCGTGTCATAAACTCAAATTTCGCCGGCACGAGCGTATCGAGCGAAATGTTCAGTCGCGTCAACCCATTCGCCTTCAACGTCTCCAAACGCTTCGCCAACGTCACCCCATTCGTTGTGATACTCACATCGACGATCCCTGGCACCGCTGCGACGCGTTTTACGATGTCCTCCAAGTCCCTACGCACCGTCGGCTCGCCGCCGGTTAAGCGCACTTTATCGACCCCGGCGCCGGCGAACACCCGCACCAACCTCTCAACCTCATCTGCCGTAAGCAATTTACCATCCGGCGTCAACTCAACACCCTCTTCAGGCATGCAATATCCACACCGCAAATTACACCGCTCCGTGAGACTCACGCGCAAGTAATTGTGCGCGCGCCCAAACGTATCCGTCAACGCCGCGCGCCGACGCTCCGTCGCCCTCAACGCCGCCGCAGCAGCCGCTGCCGCTGCCGCTGCCGCGTGCGCCGAATCCAACACATGCCGCACACCATCGCCACCATCGTCGTCATCACACGCCACCGCGCGCAACGCCGGACGCACCCAACGCACAAACTTTCCGCGCGCGCCCGTCCGCACCTTGGCGCTGCTCGCCATGGATGCGAACCAGGGCGCGTCGAAACCGACGCGACCGCACCACACCGACGACGAAGACGAAGACGAAGAAGATACCGACGCCACCGCAGACGCGAGCGCGCGCGCCGCGGAGGCGGACGCACGCATCGCGCGCGTCATGGTCTCGCGCCGGCCGCAGTCGCGGCGGATGGATACAAAACACAACCAATATCGAAATGGACATTGATCACATTATATGACCTTACAATACGTTAGCTATAGAGATAAACATATTTTGCATATCATCAATTTACAATTGATACCATTACAGGTATACACAATACGTTGTCGACCAGCGCGCGACGCCGAACACGAAACGTCGAAGCGTCGCGCGGCGCCCGCACACGCCCGCGCGCGCGACGACGTCGACGACGACGACAACGCCGAGATCTCGCGCGTGTAGTAGCATAGGTTGACGAACGATGCCATCGGCATCGAGCGCGGCGCGCGGCGACGATGAGCACGGCTCGTTCGCGGTGATTGATTTAGTGGCGCATCTCTATCGCGGGACAAGCGATGACCGCCGGGCATTAGCGGCGATATGGTCGACGTATACCGACGCCACGGTGAAGGAGCGCACATCGAAAGGGTTCGAGATGGTTCGCATGCATCACGCGACGTTGACGAGGATATTTAGGGATGGTATGTGTGGTGAAGCGATTCGCGACGGAGCGCGACGCTCGACGCCCGGTTGCTGACTGACGGATTTGTGATTTTGTGCGCTGTGCAGACCCAGATGGGGATTATCTCGATATCGAGGACGTTCGAATGGTATGGGAGGAATTCGTTGATGCGTTGCGTGACGCCACGGGTGCGGCTCATGACGCGCCGGTGTCGCCAGAGAATGCCAAAAGTTACGACGCGCTGGAAAAGCCGGTGATGAAACGAAACCAATCGTTTTCGCGATTGGCCATGGATCTCGCGGCGGCGGCGTCAGTCTCTCCAGTAGCTTCTCCAGAAGGCTCTACGCGCGGTATCGAGCGCATTTCTTCGAGCGGGATGCTTCTCGGTATTGGATGTTCGTCGCGCGAGCCGAGTTTGCGAGGCGGCAACGCCTTCTTCTCCGCGTCTTCGTCGACCAGCGCGGGCGTTCGCGCCGAAGACGTCGCGCGCGCACTCGCCGCTGATGGCAAAAACGCCCACGCGCATGTATAGCACATCGCCACACGCCGTTGTCGTCACAGTAAGCAGTGTATTGTAATCAAAACAGTGTTCAAGTGTTCTTTTTGGTCTCCCAAGCCGCGACCCAAACGACGCCCCGCCACACACGCACACGCCAGCACGCAACGCCGACGCCGACGCCGACGCCATGTCCGCCAACGCCGATGCGCGCCCGCGCACGACTTGGACGTCCTCGGCGCTCGCTGACGCCCTCGCTCGCGACGCGCGCGCGGTCGAACGCTATTCCAGACACCTGGTGCTCCAACCCCACGGCGCGCAGCTCCAACGCGCGCTGTCGCGTGCGCGCGTCCTCGTCGTCGGCGCGGGCGGTCTCGGGTGCCCGACGGCGATGTATTTAGCGTCATCGGGCGTGGGCGTCGTCGGCGTGTGCGATGGCGACGTGGTGGAGCTGAGCAACTTGCATAGACAGATTGGGCACGGCGTCGCGCGCGTGGGCGAGCTCAAGTGCGCGTCGTTGAAATCGACATTGGAGGCGCTCAATGACGGCGTTCGCATCGTCACCCACGCGTGTTTCGTGACGCCAGAGAATGTGGTTGATTTAGTACGCGAATACGACGTGGTGTGTGATTGTACGGATAATCCGAGGACGAGGTATATGTTGTCGGACGCGTGCGCCGGAACGACGACGCCGCTCGTGAGCGCGGCGGCGGTGGGATTTGAAGGACAATTATCCGTGTATTGCGCCAAGCGCGAGGTGATTGATGACAGCGTTGTTCGCCACACGCCTGCACCGTGTTATCGTTGCGTGTTTCCGACGCCACCAGCGGCGGGCGATCGAGGCACGTGCGGCGCTTCGGGCGTGTTGGGCGTCGTCCCGGGCGTCATGGGGACGTTGCAAGCGCTCGAGGCGACAAAGACCATCACTGGCATCGGAGAGTCGATGTGTGGGAAGCTTTTAGTGTTTGATTCCATGAGTGCGCGTCCGACGACGACCCTGAACGTGGCTACGGAGAGAAATCCGAAATGTGTGCGGTGTGGCGATGCACATTTCGACGTCGCAAAGTACGACTACGACGCGTTTTTGTCGACGCCGTGTCCGACGGCGTTTGTCGCTCGAGACGACGATCGCATCGCGCGCGGTGGGTTGGACGTGCACGCCGCACCGCCTCACGGACCCGGAGCGTCCATCAACGCGGAGATGCAGGCGAGTGGGCCTTGGACGCGCGTGACGCCGCGAGAATTCGACGCGCGCGCGTTTGATTGCGTCGTCGACGTGCGGCCTTCGCGGTTGTACGACGTCGCGCATTTGGAAGGCTCGATATCTATTCCAATCGATGCACTCGATGGCGACACCGCGCGTGCAGTTTTACAAACATACGTCCACGCGAGTGACGATGACGAGCCAATTCGGAAATCCGTGTGTTTCGTATGCGCAGGTGGGAATAACAGTCAACGCGCGGCGGATTGGTTTGCCCAGACAGAGACGGGAAAACGCGCGCGCGTGTATGATTTATGCGGCGGTCTCGCCGCGTGGCGACGCGAAGTCGACGCGACGTTTCCTCAACTTAGCTAGTCACACAAGTATATAGCGTTATATTATACAAGAAACAACACTTCTATCACGCAACGACGACGGCGCGACGCCGCGCGCGAGGATTACGGATAACGCGCGTCCCGACGACGCCCGCGACGAGCGCCGCTAACGACGTCCCGACGACGCGCCGCACCGCATGCGCGACGTCACCACCACGCTTACCTTCATGGTCAACACCGCGACGATCGATGCGATGCTCTATCGCACCATCACCATCCGTCCCGACGCCCGACGCCGACGCCGACGCCCGCGCGCCCCGCGCCCCCGCCTCGACGTCCCCGACCCCTTGCGGACACCCACTCGCCTCCAAGTACCGCAACGTCGACGCTGACACCCCACCCGAATATTTCACCCAAAAATCTCTATCTCGCGATAACCATTCGGGCACGGGCGTCTCTACGTCGTCGCCCTCCTCCTCCTCCTCCTCCTCGCGCGCGAGCACGCCAATTTGGAAATCCACCAATTGCGCCCACGCCTTGGGCGAATGAATCGCCTCAAACTCCTCCGTCGCATCGCTCCCGAGCGCGCGCGCGATCGCAATCGCCGTGCTCACCTGCCCGGCGTTATGAAACCCCGGATGCGTGCTCGCGAACGCCGATATATCGTACACCCGACCGCGCACGACGATCCACCCATCGCGTAGCGTGCGGTGTCGTCGCACCTCGCGCATGGTGAACGCACGCCATGGTGACGCCGTCGCGTCGCCGTCGCCGTCGGCGGCGCGTCGGTCGCGTCCAGAGGCGTCGGTCGCGTCGCGACGTCGTGGCGACGTCGCCATCTCGCGACGACGACGCCTCTGGACGCGACCGCACGCGTCGACCGCACGCGTCGCTTCGCCATCGAGACCCCCCGTCGTTTGGAATGCGAAACGACGCGCGTCGGATGCGAAACGACGCGAGGGGGTGGGTGTGGGTTGTATTTTTACTTTTTATCCGCGCGCGTTTTTTGTTTTCATCGAAAGGTCCAAAGCGATCGCGCGCGTGCACTACGGGGCGCGCGCGACGCCCCGAGGCTGGCGGGCCCGTCGTGTCGTCGTTTCGTCGGTCCGGTCGCGGACGATGGATGATGGGTGCTGGATGATGGATGGGTCGTCGTCGTCGTCGTCGTCGTCGTCGTCGTCGCCGTCGCCGTCATTGTGTGTGTGTGCGTGCGCGTGCGTGTGTGTATATCGAGCGCGACGCGTCATGGTGGCGAACATCGCGGTGGCGGTCGTCGCCGCGGGCGCGGGCGCGGTGGTGCAGAAAGTGCTCGCGCGCGAGGATGGGAAGACGCGCGCGACGGGCGACGCCATCATCGATGGGGCGAACGATGGCGTGGCGTTCGCGACGGATCCATCGCAGAACGTCGATCACGCGGATGCGGCGAAGAAGGTCAAGTATTTAGCGCAGATGTGGCCCGAGGTGGATGCACGGGATGCGAAGACGCCGGATGATTGGGTGAAGCGTCATCCAGAGTTGATTCGCTTGACGGGGAAGCACCCGTTCAACGTCGAGGCGCCGTTGCCTTTGTTGTATGACTATGGGTTTATTTCTCCCGTGAATTTACACATTGTTCGTAATCATGGTGCGGTACCAAAGTGTGAGTGGGACACGCATACGTTTGACGTGTGCGGGAACGTACCGAAACCGTTTACAATTGGTATGGATGAGTTGGCGGCGATGCCGAGCGACACGTTTCCGTGCTTGGTCGTGTGCGCGGGTAATCGACGCAAAGAACAAAACTTAATCAAGAGTTCGATTGGATTTTCATGGGGACCATGTGCGATTGGAAATACGTATTGGACTGGGGTGCCGTTGCGCGTGCTTTTGAACCGTGCGGGGATTTATAAGCCCGGTCCGGGGGCGCGGTACGTGTGCCTTTCGGGACCGCAAAACGAGTTACCGAAAGACTACCCCGACCAAGACGGTGGACCAGGGTCGTACGGCACGTCCATCGACATGGAAACCGCGCTCGATCCGACGTGCGATGTCATCGTGGCATACGAGCAAAACGGTGAAAAGCTACATCCCGACCACGGGTTTCCGGTGCGCGTCATCATCCCGGGCTACATCGGCGGGCGCATGATTAAATTTCTCAAAGAAATCAAGGTGACGGATCGCGAGAGCAACAACTTTTACCACTTCAACGACAACCGCGTGTTGCCCCCACCCGTGGATGCCGAAAGAGCGACCGAAGAAGGCTGGTGGTTCAAACCCGAGTTCATTATCAACCAACTGAACATCAACGGCGCCGTCGCGTATCCGGCGCACGACGAAGTCATTCCAGCCGCGTCGAAAACGTACACGTTCAAAGGTTACGCGTACAGCGGTGGTGGGCGAAAAGTCATTCGCGCCGAATTGTCATTCGATCAAGGTTTGAGCTGGAAACTCGCCGATATCAACGTACGCGAAGAGCCGCGCTGGGCAAACTTTTGCTCTGGCGATAAGGCTCGCCACTGGTGCTGGTGCATGTGGACGCTCGACGTCCCGACGGAATGGCTCATGGATAAGGATTGCGTCGAAGTATGCTTCCGCGCCGTGGACCAATCGATGAATAAAATGGACGAACGCCCGACGTGGAACGTCATGGGAATGTTAAACAACCCGTGGTACCGCATTCGCATCGAACACACACCCGCGGGCGCGCGCGTCGAGCACCCGTGCGTCGCCGGACCCACGCCTGGCGGCTGGATGCAGAAAATGGCCGCCAAAGAACCCACTGGTGAGTTGCTCTGGGGATGGGGCGGTTCCGGCACCCCCGCCGCGCCAAAACGAGAGTCTTAATTGTATTCATATATTCATTCCTTTTTAATTTAAACGGATTTGTTTTCATTTACTCTTATCTCGCGCGCGCCGCTTTACGTCGTCTTCGCGCGCGCGTCCGCGTACCCTCACACGTACCCACGCCTTTGCGCGCACACACGCGCACGCACGCCCCATGAACTTGTCCTACTACTTTCGTCAATACATCGGCTTCACCCTCGCCGTGCTCTCCTTCGCCGGCGTCGCATTCGCCGGCGTTAGTGAACGCGACTACGGCATCCCGACCAACACCGTGCTCTACGCCTCCGTCGGCGCGTGCTTGGTGGGCTTGGCGTTCCACGAGTGTCGCCCGTTCCAGCGCAAGGCGCGCATGACGTTTAGCAAGGAAGAACACGACCAGGAATGGGCGGCATTCAAGGCTGAAGTCGCCGCCGCGCAAGCCGAGGCCGACGGCAAGAAGACCGACTAAGCGTTCGAAGCGGCATCGATGACGACCGCACGCTCGGGCGACGTTTCGCGGTCGACACATGATTAATACGAAGCGTCACGCGTTATTTTCGCGAGGTTGACGCTCCTAGCGCGCGCACGCGCGAGTAGATTGTAGTGCATAGATTATTATTTCATCGCACGCGCGCGTTCGCGGGGCGAGAGTCGACGCGCGCGCGCGCTGAGGGTGCGCGCGACGGCGATCGCGAAAGGGCGAAACACCCGCGTGTGTGGGGCGCGCGCGGAGATATGGGTGTGGATAGCGCGCGCGCGCGTGGTGCGCGCGAGTGACCGCACACGCGCGCATCGCGTCGCGGGAATCGAGTGGGGTAATTTTTGCAGCATTCATTCGTCGCCTCAAAGGTCGCCATGGGGTGCGCGTCGTCGTCGCAAAAGGGGAACGCTGGCGACCTGGAGCACTTTGTGGGCATCGACTACAATGGGCGCGTGCAAGACGACTACGAAGTGCTCGACCGCGTGGGCACGGGGCAACAAGGCACGGTATATCGCGTGCGGTCGTTCGATACGAATGAGACGTTTGCCATGAAGGAGACGCACATCGGGGTGTTCGGCGCCAACGCGAAGAGACGGGAGGCGTATTGCGAGATTGAAACCTTGGGTAAGATGAAGCACCCAAACGTGGTGAGTTTGATTAAGGCGTATCAGACGAGCGCAGAGGTGCATGTGGTGATGGAGTACTGCGGATCGAATACGCTGTTGTCGTATTTAGTCGCCATGGATGACGCGGAGTGGTTTACGGATGCTGAGAGGGGGGAGATTAAACACGCGTTGTTACGACAGCTCGTCGACGCCGTGGCGCACGTGCACTCGAGAGACGTCGTCTTTCGTGATTTAAAGTTTGAGAACCTCATGGTAGCGCACGATGACCACTTGCGTAACGCACAGATTAAATTGGTTGATTTCGGACGCGCCGCATCGTTGCGCAGAAACGACCGATTGAATAACCAAGTCCCGCTCGGGACGTCACTGTTTCAAGCGCCCGAAGTCGAGCAACGCCGCGAGTATGGCCAAGCCGCAGATATGTGGGCAGTCGGTGTCTTCGCATACTTTTTAACTACTGGACGAATGCCATTTGAACATTCCGTATCGGGCCTGTACAAGGTGTTTCGCGGAGAGTATGACCCGATGGATGGTAGCGTGAGCAAACACGCACGCGACTTGGTGTCAAAATTACTCGTCGTCGACGCCGCCAAGCGCATCAACGCCGCGCAGGCGAGCACGCACAAGTATTTACGACAAGCATTTGAATCACACATTCATGTCGCTGCGGGCGAAGCGCTGCGTGTGCCGCATCACATGATTAACGCCGCGAAGAAGCAGCTGAGAGCTCTCGTCATGCAAGAAAGCTTGGAGCGACACACCGTGGGATTGCTCGCTGAAAAACTCACGCCTGAGGATTTGAAGACGCTCCGACGATGGTTGAACATGAAAGCCGAGCGATCGATCCGCCGAGGGACGGCGAATTTACGACTCGCACCTGTGTTACAAGGCGAAGCATCGAACGCCTCGCCGAACGATTCCATGCGAGAGGGACGTCAGTACGCGGATGAAATTAAAGCGCAAACGGCGCTCAACACGTTGTATAAGGAATTGGCCGATGCCAGCGGGTCAAATAGTGTCGAGTCGAGTTTCCACGACGGTCGTCTATCTAAGGCGCAATCGTTTTCGAATCTCGCAGACGCCATGGCCAAATTTACGGAAGACGACGCGAATGCAGTACAGGCAAGTAAGCGGAAGACATCGCCACGCAACGATGCCAAGCCGCCAAAACCGTCATCAAAGAAGAAGGCGTCGCCACAAAAAGCAAAATTGAGTCCGACGTTTGCGGATAAACTCGCGGCGGTCGCGGGCACCTCACCTTCAAAACCACATGGCGGTGAAGAGGATGAGGACGAAGACGAAGACCGCAGTTTCGTCGGCGTGGCACACTCCACTGGAATGTGCACCGTGGATGAACTCATCAGCGCGTGTATTAGCGCCGGTTTAGGCACCGTGGCGGATGAATTGCAGAATGTCCGCGATACGTTGAAGGCGGAACGTGCGGAAATGTTGAAAAAGCTCGGTACCGATGCAGAAACGCGAGAATCGAGCGTGTTATTGGACATCATGCTCTTCAGACACGAAGATCTTTTGTCAAAGGTAGAGAATATACAATTAGAACGCGTCAAAGATTTATCCGTGCGCGGCGGTACGAGCGAGCGCGTGTTTGAAGGAAGCGTGGCGGCAACGCTCGCGTTTGCAAACAACGCCACATTGACTATTGGGGAGAGAACGACAAGAAGAATAAGCGAGAATGAGTTGACTCAAGAGAATGAGTACATGAACCAGCGTAGAATGAGCGTGAATTCGTTGACTGACAAATCGAGTGAAACGTCTTTGTCCCGATACGCTGTACAAAGATCTCCGCCGACGTCGTAAATGATGCGCTGTATATAATACTAAACTAGTCATTACAACTTTGTTTTCTTGATTGGATGCGCCGTCGTTGCACTTTTCTCAGGTCTATATCGCTTTTCTAACTCTTTGACATTCTTTACTGATCCCCGTGCCTTCTTCATCGTCGCGCACACGAGCCTTCGAACTTCGTCATTCACAACCCATTTCTTTGCCGCCATTGACGTTTGTAAATACCACACCCCAGTGTCGTAACTCGATACGCGATGCCGTTCGTGACTCGGTCGCGAATGCTGCGATCCATCGCAGAACCCATGATCTTCGGCATTTACGATGTCGCGCTCACATCGCAGAAATGCTGATTGCTCGAGCGCACGCCAATACCGACAGTCGCTCCACGCCGGAACGATGACCACAAACGACAAGGCTTTATTCTCTTTTTCAGCGTGCATCAGCAGACGTTCAAGCTTTTCTACAGCAAGTAGCATCGTCTCTGGCACGAATGGCGGATTCATTTCAAACGAGCCTTCTATCGGGGCGAAGGTGTTGGAGAAAAAACTGCCAAGGCTGCCAAAAAGCGCGTCGACGTCTTCGAATTGCGAGCAAAATGTGCCATACCTGCAATTGAGTGGCGACGCGAAACACTCCACGCACACACCTAGTTTCTCATAGAGTACGTCAAATGCATGTTCGCCTAACGCAGCTTGGTATCCTGCGCCTCCAAGGGAATCGTAACGCGTCAACAAGGCAAAGACGCAAAAAGCGAATGTTTTGTACTCGCTTGAACTTGAGTCATCGGGCAACGGTTTTCCGCCTCGAGCGCGACAATATAGCGCTCGTAACTTCCCAAGGTGTATTTTTGTTATTTTGACGTACGGTTTTAACGTGCCGAGTTGAAGCGTGATGAAGGCGCCACGTTCTTGAACGGCAATGTCTACAACGTCGTTTTCGACGGCGTCCCGACGGCTGCGCCACCGAGCCGCAGCTTCGCGAGATTTCGAAACCGCCTCACTTGCAGCCCGCGTGCTGGCGTCGACGCTCGCGCCATGGCGAGCGAGATCTTTTGCTAACCCGCCCTCGGGGTCGATGTTTGGAAGCAGCGGCGCCGTGAGGCCGTCCAAAGCGAGCGACGCGCGCGCGAGCCAACGCTCGTACAACAGCAGGGGAGTTTGACCCGTATCGCTCGACTGCGCGCACGCGGCGCTTGCGATGCGCGCGAGTTCACTTCTTGTGCGTTTTACTTGCTTGTGTAAGTTGTATTCGTCCACAGCCGCGCGCCGCGCGTCGGCAAGGGTGAGCTGTGTGACAGTTGCGCGCGCTGCGCCACAGACGTCAGGGGAAACTTTCGCGCGTGGATCCCATATTCTCGGTCGAGCATCGGTCCCGGAACGTGCGCGATCTTTATTCGACTTTGACAGTCCCCTGGTGTGATGCCCTGATGCGGGCATCATGAACGAGTCGTGTGGAACTGTGATGCGCGTCCCTGTCGCTCTGAGATGGAGAGTCTGTGAATATCGTTATGAATGACGAATGTTTTGCTTGTTACAGCTGCGTGTGCTAAGTAATTCGATGTGCATTTACATACCGCCACCGGCAATAAGTCTAGGCAAGATTGCCGTCGCGACGCCGAGAGCGTAGTACGCCCAGACTGGAATGTTCGTCATGTCGACGACGGTATCGCCCTTTGATTTGCCCTCCATCATCGCCTTCATCTTTTCAGGATCCTCATCACTAGAAAGCACGGATTCGATCTTGTTTGTGAGTTCGCCCACAGAGTTTTCGTCGAATTCCATGGAGGTGGCGTAGCGGCGCTTAATCTTATCGAGTTCGTCCGCAATCTTCCGGGAATCTTCGAGTACCTTGCGTTCCTCGCCGTACAATTCCAAAAAGTCAGCAAGTTTCTTCTCAGTAGCGCCCAGCTTTTCACGCACCTTCGTGAGTTCACGCTGACTGTTCTCGAGGTTGGTGGCCACAATCGCAGATTTGGCAATCTGCTCTTTAGCCGACTTAAGCTCTGCCGCGTAAGTCTTTGCTTGTTGTTCCACACGCGCCACGTTGGCGAGTGTCTTTTGAGCGAGTTCAGAAGTCTCTGTTTCGTGCTTTCGTTGCATTTGCGAGAATTTTGCCTCAAATTCGGAGGTCAAACGCGCAATTTCAGCCTGCTTGGTAGAATCAGCGATCGAAGACACGTTACGGAGACGGCTCTCGAGATCGCTCACCTTCGCCGTGAGCGACTTGACTTGAGCAGAATCTTGCGCCGCAGACGCGGCCGCTTGCTGGGCTGAAGCGAGTTCAGCCTTTTGGGCCTCCAACTGCTTCGTGAGCTCGTCAACCTTCGCCTTGGCTCCGGTTTCCGCGGCGGTGGTCGCTTGCAGACGGCTCTCGAGATCGCTCACCTTCGCCGTGAGCGACTTGACTTGAGCAGAATCTTGCGCCGCAGACGCGTTCTTTGCTTGCTGAGCTTGCTGAGCCAATGCAAGTTCGGCCTTTTGAGCCTCCAACTGCTTCGTGAGCTCGTCAACCTTCACCTTAGCTCCGGTTTCCGCAACAACGGACACGTTACGGAGACGGTTTTCGAGATCGCTCACCTTCGCCGTGAGCGACTTGACTTGAGCGGAATCTTGCGCCGAGGCCGCATTCTTTGCTTGCTGAGCTTGCTGAGCCAATGCAAGTTCGGCCTTTTGAGCCTCCAACTGCTTCGTGAGCTCATCAATACGCTTCTTAGACTCGGTTTCGGAAGTTGCAGCCGCAGTTACAAGTTGCTTTTGCGCAGATAATTGCTTTTCAAGCTCTTCAACACGCACTTTAGCCTCAGCCTCAGCCTTCGACGCTGCAGCCGTCGCCGCAGCGGCGGATTGTTGCTGCTTTGCCTTGGCATCTGCTAATTGCTTTTCAAGCGCTGATTTCTCAGCTTGGATTGCAGAAATCGTAGAGGTGACATCAGCAGCATTTGTAATCGCTTGCTGGAGTTCGCTCTTGTGTTGAGAGACCATCGCGCTCATCTCCGACGAGTGCTGCGTCTTCAAATCCTGCACAGCCTTCTTCACGAGTTGCTCGTACGCATCAACCTCTTTTTCGAATGCTGCACGCGCCTTAGAAGACTCATCCTTGAACATCTTCTCAAGCTTCAGTCGCTGTTCTTCGGCTTGCTTGATAACTTGCGTTCTCGCGGCTTCAATTGCGGTGGCAGCGTCTGCTTCTAGTTGTGCGCGCGTCTCGGCGGCGTCCTTCATCGCCTTGGCGAGCGCATCCTTTGCATTCTTGAGTTCGGTTTCAAGAGCGTTTATCTTACTTTCAAAGCCCGAAGAGGCAGTACTTTGCTTCTTCAGTGCCGCTTCATGCTCAGCTTGCAATGCCTTGGTGGACTCGGTGTGACGCGCTTGCGCAGCAGCGATGGACGATTCATACGTAGCCTTGGACGCGGACATCGCGCTCTCGAGTCTAGCAATCTCCTTTTCTAAACCTTCAGTTGAGCTCGCCTTGGCCTTCGCATCCGCAAGCGCCGTGTCGATTTTGGCCGCCATCGTACGCTCGACATCGCTGAGCTTTCTGTTGAGGTCTTCAACTTCAGCTTGTGCCTTGGCTGCCTTGGCTTTGAACTCGTCAACTTGCGCGGCTTGCTTATCTGCCGCCGACTTGGCTTCAGCTTGAACCTTCGCAATCTTTTCAAGGAGAATGCCGTCTGCGCTCTGCGCGGCAGCCTTAACCGATGCCAGCTCCTTCGCGTGCGTGGTGTTCAGCGCCGCCACTTCGGCATCGAACTTCTTCTTCGCATCGGTCAAAGACTTTTGAGCCGTGGCGACTTCGGCATCTGCGCGGCGACGAAGCTCTTCAATTTGCTTTGCGAGCTTGGCTTCGGACTGCTTGACTTGCTCATCGAGCACAGCTTTCATCTTTGAATCGCTGGAAGAAGACGCGTCTTGCACCTTGCGCAACTCATCAGCGTGCGCCTTTTCAAGAGCGCTAATGCGCGCCTTAAGATCGTCGCGCTCCTTTGAGATGGCGCTGACATTGCTCTTTGTGCTGTCCTCAAGCTTGAGCGTAAGAGCGTTCATCTTTGTCGAGTGTGCACTTTCCAAATCTGCGAGCTTTTTCGCCGCTTCAGATTGCGCTTGTGCAAGTTGAGCTTCTAACGTCTTTACCTTTTCATTGACTTGCTTGAGCTTCGCATCGAGAGCGGCGATTTCCTTGTTGTACGTGGATTTAGCGGCGGTTTCGGCATCCGCAGCCTTTTGTACGGCAACCTTTAACTTGTCTTCGAGATCCTTCACAGATGCCTTGTACTCTTTCTCCATTGATGCGTACTTATCGTTCAAAGCCTTCACTTCGTTCGTCTTGTCCGATTTTTGAGCCTTCATGACTGCTTCTTCGAGTGCCTTGGCGTGCTTGGACTTTTCAAGCGCGAGATCGCGTTCGTATTGCGTCTTAGCGTTGGTGAGTCTCTCTTCGACGGATTTCATGTTAGTCAAGAAATCTTGCTCAGTTTTCGCGATCGCCGCCTTGATTTTCTCAGCCTGGCTTTTTTGCGCATCCTTGAGCTTGGACTCGTATTCGGCGATCGAGGCGCTGTGACCAGCCTTGAGTTGTTCAACGAGCTTTGCATGTGCACTTTCAATGCCTGCCATCTTCGAAGTCCATTGCTTGGTGATTTCAGCTTCCTTGGCGGCAAGCGTAGAATCCAAGGAGAGCGACGCAGTCTTCTTCAATGCTTCGATTTCAGACTCGAAAGACTGCGTTTTCACCTCCATGGCAGCTTCTTTGGTCATCAAGGCGTCCATCAACGCGCTCACCTTGGCAGACTCGCTCGATGCGAGAGCGTACAACGCTTGACGCTCAGCCTTGGCGTCACGATACTTCGACACTAGCTTTTTCTCGCTCTTGGCAAACTCGTTTTCATAAAGTGACTTCAATGAGCGGCGCTCACCTTGGCTGAAACGCATGGAAGACGCGAGCTTGGCGGCGTACTCTCCCTCCTTGGCATTCACCTTGGCCATCTCACTTTCAAACAACGCCTTCAACGAACGGCGTTCACCCTGACTGTAACGAGAAGCCTCGGCGAGGCGTTCAGTGAGATTCGTGACGCTACTCGCCGTGCCGTTGCCAACCTTGGCGACTTCAGAGGCATAGAGCGCCTTCAAAGCGCGGCGTTCGCCTTGATACGCGCGCTTGGCGTTTGCAAGTTCCGTCGCGTATTCAGCATCCGCGGCAGCTCTTGTCGCCTTGACTGTGAATTCAAGTTGCGCTTGAAGTTCTTGCTTAGCATCTTCTTTTACGTCACGTAACTTGTTCTTGGCTTCTTTCTCCATTTTTTGAACCTTGACGCTGTGCGCTGCTGCAAGGCGTTCCATCTTTCCGCTCCAGAAATCGTTAAGCTTTGACTCGGTAATTTCGATCTGCTCCTGCAACGACGCGAGTGTTACCTTGGATAACTTTCTTGACTCCGTTTGAAGAAGATCGTACACCGCGCGGCGCTCATTCTTCGCCATCTCCAACTGCTTGGTCACGTCAGCGATGGCGGCGTCCTTTTCAGCCAACAATTCTGCAGTCATCTTCACTTCCTCCGCCTTCAATTCAGCAACGAGAGCAATCTTCTCGTCTTCAGCAATAGACATTTGCTTGGCAACGGCGTTGACAACGTCCAAGCGAGCTGATTCGAGCGCACGCTCAGTTGCATCCTTCACCGCCTTGACGTTGTTGGCGTGCGCGACTTGCGCGGCGGCGGCGGCGCTTTCGTATGTCGCCTTCAACACGGCCATTTCGGCGCGAAGCTTGTCCGCGGACGCCGCTTGATCAGCTTGAACAGCATCTAAGCTTCTCGTGTGCGCGACTTGTGCAGCGGCAGCAGAGCTTTCGTACGTCGCCTTCAACACGGCCATTTCGGCGCGAAGCTTCTCTGCCGAGCTCGACTGATCAGATTTGGCGAGTTCAATCTTGCGCTCCCATTCGTTGTTCAGGAAAGACACCGTTTCGTCGTGCTTTGAGTTGAGCTCTTTCATCTTCTGCTCCATATCCATTTTCACTTTCATTTCCGCTTCAGTGATCGCCGAACGCATGTCAACCTTCCATGCGTCCTCCTTTTGAGACATGAGAAGCGTCAGCGCTTGACGCTCGCTCAACGCTCGCGCAATGGCCAAACCAAGCTCTTGCTCGGCTTCGGCTTGAACTTGCGCGATGGCAGCCACGAGATCGGCATCCTTCTGATCATTCGCCTTGGCAGCTTCTTCGAGCTTAGCAATCATGGTTACCTTGTCGCTTTCGAGCTTGCGCACTTCGGCGTGCCAGTTGGAGGCGTGTGCCTCTTGCAAAGAAATGGCAGTCTTGAGCTTGGTAGTTTCCGAGTAGAACATCGCCTTTTGCGCGTTGTACAAGCCCTTAGCGGCGCGAACTTGCTCCAAAAGCTTGGACTTTTCGCCCGCAAACTTACCTTCCAGTTCAACCATTTGTTGTTCGATGGCAGCCACGGCGGACTGGAGCGACGCCGTCTCGCGTTCAAAATCGGCGCGCAACTTCGCCTTTTCCGCTTCGAACGCCACCTTGGCTTGCTCGAGCGCCTTAGCTTTATCCGCCGACGCCGCGGCGTTCGTGGTGCGCAACTTTTCAATCTCCTTTTGCAAGTGGGCCGTCTCGGCTCGATGCTTTTCCTCCACCGAGCGCATTGACGCTTCAAAGCTGCTCTGCTTTTCGTTGAGCTCCGCCATTTCTGCCTCAAACTCGCGCATCATCACCTCGCGAAGCGCTTCGAGGCGCTCAAACGACTTGGCACCAACCTTCATGGCAGCCGCATACTTTTCCGTATCGTATTCCTTGCCGAAGCGACCGGCACCGACAGAAGACGCCACCGAACGCGCCAAAAAAGCCGCGGCGCACGTCGCCGCCGCCGCCGTGCCAGCAGACAACACGCATGTCGCGCTCACCTTGTACGCCTGCACGATCACAATCGATAACAACGAGCCGAACGCATAGGTAAAGCACGTCCCGAGCGCACCTCGCACGCTCGACATCCCTCCGTACGCGCTCCACGCGTACGCCGAAGCGAGCGTCGCCGCAGACGCCGCGCTCGCGCGCAACGCCGCCGCTCCAACGCTCGCACTCCACGTCAACCCGCCGAGCGCAACAAACGCATAATCCGTCGCACATACCACCGCTATCACGCTCGACGCCGTCAACAGCGCGCGCGCAATCCCATTATTACGCTCTTCATCGTCGTTATCGCCGGCGCCAGCGCCAGATGATGATGATCGCACCGCTTGTCCCGCGTTATCGTACGTAAACCGCAACCCAGTCGCCGCACTCGCGCTCTCACCCGCATACGCGCGAACACTCGCGCGCGATACCCCCGCGCGAACGCGCACCGCGCACCGGCGCGCGCGCACCGGCGCCGCATCACCACCGACGCGTGTGTCGCTGGCGCGCGCACCACGCGCGCTCATCTTGTGCACGTCTCGCACCGAAGACGCCGCCGCACCGCGCGCGGCGGGCGCGAGGGTGACGACAACGGTGGTCGTGAGCCCGGCGTGCATGGCGGCCGTCGTCGACGTGGCGTCGTGTGCGGCGCGCGGCGACGCACAGGCGCGCGTCGATGACGTCGTCGCCAGAAGGGTGGTCGGTCGGACAATCTGATGATGCGTATTCTCAGAACCACGAGTCGTACTGTGTATACGTATTGTACTAATAGTCTACATATTAATTATCCTCAAATACTACTGTTTTATCCTATTAATGTATGTTTGTATAAACCCTAGCTGGCGGGCGTTCAAACGGTGGCACGCGCCAGTCGCGTCGCGTCGCGCCGCACTGTGCGACGATCCCATCTCTTCGCGCGCGACACACGCACGCGACACACGCACATCGCGTTCCTTCATCGTCACCCATTGTCGACCCACGCGCCATGGCTTCGGCATTCGCGCGATGCGTCCCGGGCGGGTACGACACCAACTACACCGTGGCCAAGGCGCTGACCCACGCCTCGCTCGGATGCGCGCTCCTCGGGTGCGCGGGCGGGTATCTCGGCACCGGATATCTCTCGTCCATAGCTGCCATGCATGTGTTGATGTTGATTTCGTTGGAAACGTCGAGCCGAGCGCTGTTAAAGGTGCGTGAGAGCGTCGGAAGGATGTGCGATTCGGAGATTTGTGAATTTTGAAGTGTTACGAAGCGGGCGAGGCGCGCGCGGAGAGACTGACGCTGTGTCGTTTTGTGGTTGACGCGTGGCTAGTATTGCGCACTGAGCACATGGTGGACGATGTGGCTTGATGTTATTTTCCTCGCGTCGTATGCGACGGATTTCATATCGTCCAGTCAGGTGAGTGATTGCGTTCGTTCAAACGCGAGGGCGCGCGACTCGACTCAACCTCAACCGCGTCGCGTCGGAGATGACGCGCTGGCTCTCGCTGACGACGTATTTGTGTGTGTGATGAAAACAGGGATATAATAGCGGCCATGTTCGCGGGAATGAGGTGACGGTGGGCATGGTGTGCATCATTTTCATGCTTCGATTCCCGCAGTTCTTTGTCTGGCAAAAGTTGTGGCACTTGGGATTCAAGACGCCAGGACAAGGCGCGCCGCGTTACGTGGATTATGGCAATCCTGCGGCGGGGACGCAACCGCAACAGCAACGTGAGATGGGTTCGCCGCAACAACCGCGCGAACCTGCTGCGAGTGCTTTCGCGCAACCGCCGCACGCGTCAAGCATGGTGGTGCGCTCTCCCCCGCCTGCGGTGCCCGCCGCGTTTTCGCCGACGCCAATGTCGCAACCCGCGCCCGCCGTGGTGTCCTTCAACCCGGCTACCCCAAGTAACAATAACGTATAGCTATCAAACACTGCTCTTAAGATGTATCGCGATGATTGAGAAAGGTGCTAGCGCCGCAGGATTAATAATACTGAATCAAAAAAAGCGTCGCGCGCGTGTAGTGTCTCTAGCGTGGACTGTGTTACAAAGGGATTGAATGAGTCCCATCGTACTCTGTTTTTACGTGTTCCGTCTCTCGGTGTGTGCTAATGTGATACATATCGACGTATCTTTCGATCATGTGTTCGTTTCTTTACGAAGACACGCTCGCGCAGCCTCAATTTTTCTATGCCGCTCGCTCGCGCGCGCGCTCGCCATCCTCCTCGGTGTCTCGCGTCTCGCTCTGTCTCGTTATCTCGCGACTTCTTCTTCGGTCTTCTTGCGTCGATACAACATAATGTGCGGCTCTGGGCGATGAATCGCATAGTGCACCCATCCTCGGCTTTGTTGCACGCCCAAACCGCGCCATTCCGACTGCGTCATTGAAGCATCGACGTTCGGGTGAGTCTTCGCGGTGTCAGGGGGACGACTCTTCGAAACGCACAAAACCACCCTTTTCGCTCCCGTACACGCGCGCACATCGCCGCTCACACGTACCTCTGACAGCAAACGACCCTTGGGAAGCAACTTGGCGATATCCGGTGGTAAAACAACGTGTCTGCGCGCGTTACGATGCGTTCGTTGAGTCAATCATGAAGCAAACGTCCACCGCGCGGCATTCGTGCATTCGATTCATCGATTCGTCGTCGACGCGACGTCTATCGCGCACCTGTACTCGTAGATATCGTCGTAATACTTTTCGCTGTATTGAATTTGCGGCATGGTTGCAGTCGTCGACCGTCGCTCGCGCGCGTTGGAGTGACGACCGATGCGAGGTGTCGCGCGCAACAGCTGGAAAATTTTAAAAAAACAAGGCTTGAACGCGTGAACGTTGGACGCGTACGCGCTTGTGTGTTAGAATTACAAGGAAGTGATGCGCGGCTTTATTGTAGAGCGGCGATTATTGTGGTCAAGGCTTCGTCCAGCGCGGCATCGAGTTGATTGGCATCGCGACCGCCGGCTTGGGCGAATCCGGGCTTGCCGCCTCCGCCGCCGCCGCACTTCTTCGCGGCGGCGCCGAGGATGGTACCAGCCTTTAAATTGCCAGCCTTTTGGACTTGGGCGTCGAATAAGGCTACGAGACCGACGTTGGGGCCATTGGCGCTGCCGAGAACGACGGCGGCGCCGTCACCGAGTCGGGCGGCTAAGTTTTCAGCCGCCACTTTCAAGGCGGCGGGATCGACGTCGTCTAAGCGCGCGACGAGCACCTTGGAATCGCCCACGTCGCGAGCTTGGGAGACTAACGCGCCAGCCTTGGCGACGGCTAATTCGCCTCGAAGGCTCTCGGCGAGTTTTTGCGTGGCACGCAAGTCTTCTTGCAAGCTCGACACGCGACTGGCAATTTCCTCTGGTGGCACGCGCAATGTGTTGGCCAATTGTTTCACCACCGCGTCGCGCTGTTGCAAGAGCTCAACCACGCCCGCACCTGCAACAGCCTCGATGCGTCGGATGCCGCTTGCAATGCCAGCTTCGCTTAAAATTTTGAACCCACCAATCTCCGCGGTGTTGGAGACATGTGTGCCGCCGCACAACTCCATAGAAATGCCCGGAACATCAACGACGCGCACGACGTCGCCATACTTTTCACCAAACATTGCTGTCGCGCCGCGTTCTTTGGCTTTAGCGATAGGCATCTCTTCGGCAATCAAATCCGCACTTTGAGCAATCCAGTCATTCACCAAGCTTTCGACTTCAGCGAGTTGCTTCTCCGTCGGCGCCTTGGGAGAGTTGAAATCAAAGCGAAGGCGATCGAAACCACACAACGAACCGGCTTGGGAAACATCTTCACCAAGCACCTTCTTCAACGCGCTCTGCAACAAGTGCGTTGCTGTGTGGTTGCTCTTTGCGCGACGACGAGTGTTTTCGTCGACGTTTGCGACGACTTCGCATCCTGATTTGACGGAGCCCTTTGTCACCGTCGCGGTGTGCACAATGATACGTCCACCGCCAGCTTTTTGCACGTCAGATACCTCCAGAACGCACCCATCGGCGGTGTTTAACACGCCGTTGTCGCCCACTTGACCACCGCTTTCGGCGTAAAAGGGGGTGACGTCGAGGACAACATCCACCTTGGCGCCCTCTGGGGCTTCGTCGACAGTTTGCCCATTGTAAATAATAGCTAACACCTTGGACACATCATTCGAGGTGCGCTCGTAGCCGATGAATGAGCTCGGCGCACCGAGGGCATCGGCGACTCGCGCCAATGTGTCACCCGCGGTGACGTCCACGGTTTGATGCGCTGCTTGGCTCATAGAACGCTGCTCCGCCATCGCCGATTCGAAACCTTCCATGTCAACGGTGATACCAGCCTCGGTCGCGACGTCGGCGGTGATGTCGAGCGGAAACCCATACGTGTCGTACAACGTAAAAGCGTCTTTACCGCTCAATCCAGTCTTGTTCTGTTTCGCCGTAGCGATGAGTTCGGCGAGCATTTCCTCGCCACGACCGAGCGTCTTTTGAAAGCTCAACTCTTCGCGCTCGAGCTCCGCCATGATACGCGCAATGTTTTGCTTCACCCCAGGGTCGCATGCGTCAGACATGGAAATCGCGACCTCGGCAATCGCGGGCGTAAATGCGCTCACGCCTTCTGCAGGCTTGATGCCGAGCAAACGCCCATTTCTTACGACCCGTCGAAGCAATCGACGCACGATGTACCCACGTCCAATGTTGGACGCAAACACGCCGTCGGAAATCATATACGATACCGCACGCGTGTGGTCGCCAATAACTTTCAACTGCTGTTTTTGCACATCGTTGCACGTCTTGTAATCCAAACCAGCCATCGACGCCGCCTTGTCAATGATTGGCATGATTAAATCTGTCTCGTAGTTGTTCGGCACTCCTTGAAGAATCTGCGCCATGCGCTCGAGACCCATACCGGTGTCGATATTCTTGTTCTTTAACGGTGTCATCACGCCTTCCGCATCGCGATTGAGCTCCATAAAAACCAAGTTGTAAAATTCAATAAAGCGTGAGTCGTCCTCCAAATCCGCCCCCGCAACTCCGCGCTCGGGGTGGAAATCATAATACAACTCCGAGCATGGTCCGCACGGTCCAGTCGGACCAGCGGCCCAGAAGTTGTCTTTTTCACCCATACGCTTGATGCGCTCCTCGGGAACGCCCACGACATCGCGCCAGATGGTAAACGATTCATCGTCATCGCGGAACACACTCACCCACACGCGCTCCGGATTCAACCCAAACTCCTTCGTCGACAATTCCCACGACCACTCGATGGCCTCGCGTTTGAAATAGTCCCCAAAACTAAAGTTACCCAACATTTCAAAGAACGTGTGGTGTCTCGCCGTGACACCGACGTTTTCAATATCATTCGTCCGAACGCACTTTTGCGTCGTCGTCGCCCGCGCGGTGACTCGCTCTCGTTGCCCCATGAACACAGGCTTGAATTGCAACATGCCCGCAATAGTGAGCAACACCGTAGGATCTTCAGGCACTAGAGAACTCGACGGCAGCACTTTATGATCACGGCTTTCGTAGAACTTCAAAAAGCGGGCGCGAATCGCCGCGCCGCTATTATCCTTCCCCACCGAATTCGGATTCGCATTCACCGCGTTTGACGCCGCGCTCGATAGCACGCGCACCGCTACGGTGGAACGCCGACGCCCTGCCACGTTCGTTGACCCGATGCGCGTCGCCAGGGGCGACATGGCGCGCGTCGTCGTCGTTGTTTTCGTCGATCGAACGTCGGCTGTGCATAGTGGTGACGTAGGCGTGCGGCGCGCGACGACGGCGGCGGCGGTAGACGACGACGACGACGACGACGGGAACGCACGCGTGAGCGCCGTCGCGGATTCGCGAAGGATGTGCGCGCGAAGCATGTCTCGTGCGGTGGCGTGTGGCGCACCCGAGGTGTTTTCACCCGGGTTTTCACCCGGGTTTTCACCCGGCACGGCTCGCGCGTCGCGAAATGATTCAAAGAATACGGTATTGTTATTGATTTCAATCACTAAAGTGCGCCAAAATCATCTGTTTGACGACCTTCATGCGCTCGATGATTTCTGGGGACATCATCCCCGCAGCGTCGCCGCTGAGAGATTTTTTGCCGTTGCTTGAATGATAGGCGTTCAAGACGACGTCGATGGTTTTCAACAACGAGGACGGTTCGCACCAGAGTAAATCCGTGTCAGCCTCTTCCAGTTCTGGGCCTGGTGTGAATGCTTCTTCTAATGCATTTCGCTGGTCCTGTGGGCCTTCGATTGACAGCACGTATTTCAAAATGCGCACCTCTTTGGGTTGCTGCCGTCCCATCGTGTCCTTCATCTTGAAGTACAAGTGCGCCATGACGTCTTTGACTTCCGTGCTGGTGTATTCGCTCTCTTTCACGCTCATATACGCCTTGGCTGCGGTGAGCATTAATGCAGGGCTGAGTTTCTCCTCCGCCGCGAGCTCGTCGATCTTCGTATTCATCGCTTCCAACGTGTCGACTTGAAGCAACTCTTGAAACGTCCCGGTGGCTTGGTCGAGCAACTCTTGATCCTTCACCGCCTGATCGTACGCATCGCACAAACTCAGCAACCGTGCCACATCCTTCGCCATATTTTCTTTCTCCTTCTCTTCCTTGTCTTCATCCGCCACTAAGGCTTCTAATTTAAAACTTAAAAACTGAAAAAACTCCACGGGCATCGACGCCCGCCTCGACGCCACGAAACCTTCCCACATTTCGTCATCCTTCTCCCTCACCTCATCAAACAGCTCTCGATAGCCATCCACGCGTCCATCTAAATCTATCATCTTACGACGTAATTTCGACAATCGCAGCTCCTCATCGGGGTCATCACACGCCTGCGCGCGCTGTTTCAACCGCTCAAACACCCCGGCGCGTAACTCTGCCCACTTGGCGCTCGACGCGAGCAAACCAATCCAATCCTTTTCCGCGCGCGTATCGAAAATGTTGATGAGTTTATCGTACATGCTCGGCGTGCGATCAATGATGGCTTCGTCGTCGTCGTTGGCGCCGTAGTACGCTTCGCGGCGCGGCGTCGCCAGCATCGTCGTCGTCGTCGATGCGTTGCGACGATGGCGGAATGCCGCAGGCGGCGGCGTTGTTTTCGTCGTCGGTGCGCGCGTGCGCGAGGCGACGGTGGCGTACGATGACGACGTCGATGGCGTCATGATGCGTGATGACATCGTTCCGCGCGCTTTAACGTCGATGTGCGCGCGTCGAGCGTCAATTTTTGCGGTGAGCACGAGCGACACGCGCAGAGGTTTGTCTTTCTTTTTTTTGGCTGTTTGCGTAAATGATTGATTTTTACAAATAATGCGCCTTTGATGCGCGAGCTTCCGCCGCACGTCGCGCGGCGTACTTTGAATTGATACTATTACGACGGTGCCAAAACTTGAGCGCCTGCGGTATGAACCTGGTGGAGGTGAGATAGGCGAGACACGCGGCGCCGAAGAGCATGGCAAAGGCGCGCGCCTTGTGTTTCATCGCCTTTGACTTGAAGAATTTCGAACCCAGCTTTGTCGATTTCTTACGTTTTGTCTTTGATGATGTGGTTTTGCTATCGGTCTTTGTTTTGGATGACGACCACGACCGCGAAGCCGACGAGGACGACGAAGACGCCGGAATCGTCGAACCGTCGAAACACCATGCGTCGCTTCCTCGCGCTACGACGTCATATCCCGCCGCTATACACGTCTCTGTCCCCTTTCCTTTCCCCGCACCTACCCACTCCTTAAGCTGTGTACATATAGTATCACTCGGTCTACACGGTACCAATCTCTGCGACGCGTCTTCGGCAAAGAAATCATCCCGACACGCGGCGTACAACGCGTCGCACGCTCGTTCGCACATCGGCGCGCCCTCTGATACGCCAACTCTAGCATCGCACGCCGCCGCACACTCCACCCCAGACCACGCGTCTCGACACTGCTCACTAAATCCATTCAATTGCATGTGCACCACGCGCGTGCGCACTTCATTCGTTTGTTTAGAATCGCAACACGTCTTCGCGCGATACGCGTCGCAAAACGTCAGCCCCTTCCCTTTCGATGGTTTCGACCCTTGTCGCGCGTACGGCGCGAACATCGACTTGGACGAACACGTCGCTTTGGAGAAATCAACGCCCGCGGCTGTGTTTACTCCGCCCAAGCCCGCGTCATCGCTCACAGCGCCGGCGAGCGCCGCCGATGCGATGAGCACCGAGGCCAACGACATCATCTTAACCATCGTCCTCGTCCTCGTCCTCACCGGCGTCGGCGTCGCGCTTGGCGCGATAAATCCCACGTCACGAGGCGTGAATGAGCGATTCGCGCGCGCGGCGTCGGCAGCGTCGGCGGTGGCGCGAGACGTGGCGTGCGCGCAGCGTGAGCTGAAGTGAGGATAACACGACGCAGCGCCGCGCGACACACGCCGACGCCGCCGACGACGACGACATCGACGACGACGCCGACGACGACATCGACGACGGTGTGCGTAGATTGATCTCGCGCGCGCACACGCTCGAACGTTCGCGCGCGCGCGCGACGGGGAAGAGCGCGACGGAGCGCGTGCTGACGTGACACGGCGTGCCCAGCGCGCGCACGTGGCGTTTTCCTCTCTTTCGCGCGCGCGATGGCGATGCGCGCGAGCGGGGCGCGAGTGATACTCGCGCCGGTGCCGAGCGCGCGGTGCGCGGGCGAGAGGCGGCGTGCGAGCGCGGGGACGGGGCGGGCGCGGAGCGCGCGCGCGGCGGTCAAGGAGGACGAGGAGGCTGGTGTTGGCGCTGGCGTACGCGTCACGCGTGCGCCGGATTGCGTGTTGTTGAGTAATGATAACGGCGCGTATACGGTGCGAGGAGAGATGACGCTCGCGGGCGTGGATGCGGCGAGCGTGTATAATTTATTAACGGACTATGAGGCGTCCCCGCGCGCGTTTCGAGCGGTCAAGTCAGCTAAAGTTATTGAGTGCACGGGTGATTCATGTGTGGCGGGTAATATCTACATCGAACAGGAGTGTTTATGGAATTTTTTTGTGTTCGGAGGCACGTTTCCGTGCGCGTTTGAGGTTGAAGAGCGGGATGTGGAGATGCGTATGAAGTGTTCGCTCGCGCCCGGGCTGGGACGTGGGTCGGGATTTTTGCGACGATTTGAAGGCTCGTGGGCAGTGCAGGCGCTCGATGACGGGCAAGTGACAGTAGAACACGTACTCATGGTGCAGCCAAAGCTGACACCGCCGTATGCGAGCAAGATTTTTGTACAACAAGTGGAACAGATATTGGCGGACGTCGTTCAAGAAATTGAGCGATGGGACGCTCCCTATCCAAAGCCGCCGCACCGCGCGCCTTGACCACGACGCTTAAGAGAGCGCGCGCGCACGCGTGTGCTTGCTGCCGTTGGTGAGGTTTCTAGTGAACAATAGTCGATTATTTTATATTTGTGTTGGACGAATCATTATTATCGTAGGCAAATTTTAATTTTAGCTACATTTCGCACAAACTTTTCACTACAAGACATACAACTCTACTCGGCGTTCGCCTTACCGAGCGATTGCTCAGCGAAGAAACGAACGTCAACGTCCGGATCGCTTTGTAATCCGACTAAAATTGGACGAATCTCGCTCTGCGCCTTGCTAGCATCGACAGCTGCGATGAGAGGGGCAAGCGCTTTAGCGGCGTTGAAGCGGACATTCGGCACCGAGTCCGTCGTCGCGTGTTTGATGATTGGCAAGATTTCTCCGAGGATAACATCTTCGCCAACTGCGGCTGCGAGCAGAGACAACGCACGAAGTACTGTCAAACGATACAAGTAATGCGGCGAAGCCATGAGCTGCTTGATGCGCGGGAAGATGTATTGAAGCGCCCAGTTGGCTCCAAAAATCTCAGTCAACTTGAACAAATTGTTCGCGGCGGCTTCACGGATCGAGTACACTGAATCCTGCAACCACTGCAAGCAAAGTGAGTTGAGTAAATCCTTACCGTTGTCCGAACCTTCAGTTTTCTGGAACAAAAAGCTCGTGCCAATCTGCTGAGCTAGGATGGGAATGTACTCGATTATCGCTAGTCGCACGCGCCAGTGCTTATCTTCTGCTAATTCTTTAATCGCTGGAAGGAGCTCGGTGGAAAGCATTTCAACACCAATCACAGAGTTCACTTGATCCAAGTTACTGATGATGTTCAGGCGAACATCCGGGAACTCGTCCTTGAGCAAGATGAAAAAGATGGGGAGCAACTTTTCAACAGTGACCTCCTTGCCCAGTGTCGGCGCAAGACCCAACACAGCCGAGGCAAGCGCAGCGCGCACGTGTTGCGACGAGTCAGTGGCAAGGTCATTCACCTTTGGCACGATATTCTCCGTAGAATACTCCACACCAGCGAGCGAACAGAAGTCAGAAATTTTACCAGCGGCGGAAATTCGTACCTCGCCTTCGGCATCCGTGAGCAAACTCACGTACGCATCAAACAAACCTTTCGCCGCCACTTGCGCCCCAACCACTTCGCACATCTCGTAAAGTTGTAACGCGACTGCGTAGCGAACTCGCCAGCTCTTATCCGCGGCGAATTTCAACACAATTGGCACAATCTTTGCCACACACTCCTCTTGGGAAAGCAATTTACCCAACACCACGCAGTCTTCGACAACCAACAAGCGCACCGAATCTTGCTCATCGCTCGTCAACGCCGTGAACAGGGACAACAAATTGTTCGAAATAAAGTCGTGCGGACTCGCGCTTGCAATCTTACCCAAATTCATCGCCGCAGCTCTGCGTACCATTGGCGTCTCGTCGCTGCACAAATCCCTAAACATAGTCTTCAAGGCGTTACGCTGCTCCAATTGCGATTCATTCGAACGCTCAAACGCGGTGGCAAACAATCCACAAGCACTCACACGCGCAGTGAACCAATCACCGCGCGCTAATCGTTCAATCAACGGAACGAAATACTTGCCAATCCCGCTCGCGCTCATAGCTTCGCCAACCTTACACGCTGTCTCCACCGCCTTTGCCCGCACCACCGTCTCCTCAACCGTAATCAACGTCTCCAAAGGCGCTAAAATTACATGTACAAACTCCTCTCCACCAACCGCACCGATTAACGACTCGAGCTCTCCAGCTATCGCCAACAAACATTCGTCTTCTTCGTCGTCGCGTTCGGTGAGAAACGGCACCAGCTCCTCGCGCGTACGTACCGGTCCCAACGCCTTAGCAATCGTCGAAAGCTTCGAGATCGACTTCAAGCGAAGCTCAACATCCTCGCTCTATGTACATTCACGCGCGCTCACGTCAGTCCACGCGCACTCACGAACTCTCACGAGCTCAAAACGTGCGACAATCGATCGAACGATCGATCGATCGATCGACAATCGATCGATCGAACGCGCGGTGTGCAACTCTCATACGCGAATCCCGACGCCATGCGCGCCCACGCACCTTTAAATCATCAATCAGCGCACCTATGGAGATGTCTCCCGCCGTGGCTGTCATCGACGCACCGTCGTTCGCCATCCTATCGAGCGTCAATGTGACGACCCCTTCTCGTGCACCCGACACTGCTCGGTGCTCATTAGCGCACACGCGATATGAACCAACCGAGCCGCGCCGACCGATTCGTGCTGCCGGATGGCGAACGAAAACTCGCGTTCGAGCGCGATACCAAAGTAGAAAACGCCGGGACGTTCGTGCTCCAGCGCGAGGATCACACCATGGGCAACTTGCTACGCATGTGCGTCTCTTTGACTCGCTTTGATTGCGTTATATCGTCGACTTCGAGCGTAGGTTTGCGACACGCGCGCGCGCGGTGTGTGTGTCTTCGTACTGACCGTCGTCATCGTTCGACGTCGCGCGAAGGGAGCTGCACAAGAACCCAGACGTGGTGTTCGCTGGATACAAGAACCCTCACCCGACGGACCACAGAATCGTGCTCAAGGTGCACACGAATGGGAATACGACGCCCGTACAAGCGTTACGAGAAGCGGTGACAAACTTACGCGCCGAGGTGAGCGATTTGAGTCAGCAATTCGCGGATGAAATCAACGCTATACGCCAAACGCGCGAGTAGACGAGACAAGGAGAGAGAGACAGAGACGCGCGCGCGGCGAGAGGACGACCGACGACCGACGTCTCTCGAGCGCATCACCCGCGAACGCGTCGAGCGATTCCTGTAACACCCATAGCCATAGAAGAATAGTAGTTTTTAAATGCACGGCATCCTGCATTCGCACGACATCGTCGCTCGGGCGTCGCGCTCGACCCGCCAACCCGCCCGCTGGCGCCATGATACACTATTCAATCATATATATCCCCATCAGACCCGTATCGTGTATAAAATAGGGGTATGGACTAAATCACTCATACTCAAGTGCATGTACGTCTCTCCACGTATCTCACCAATTGTCCGACGATTCGAATCCAAAATTCAAAATTTTGACGACAGCGCCGACGCGCGACGCGACGGCACACCGCACCGCGTCGTCGCCACCATCCGCCATGATGCCGACGACAGCCGCGCGCAGCGAGTTTGCGTTCGCGTCTCGTCCGGCGCTCGGCGTCGCGCGCAGACGCGCGACGGTCACGCCGAGACGCGCGGTGGTCAACGCCGCGCGCAACAACGGCTCGAATGACACCGCCGCGAAGCCGACGCTCGAGCTGGGCGCGTTCGGCGAAGACACCGCGCGATTACAACAAAAGCTCGCGGATGAGATGTTATTAGACGTTTCCGATGGTGGCGTCAGTGGGTGCGTCGATCGCGCGCGATGTGCGATGCGTTCTGGGCGAAAGATGATGAAAGAGTCGTTTGTGCGTTTTGAAATGTGGAGCTCAAAGTTGGAACGGATGCGCGAGAGATGGATATCGATCGATCGCGCATGCGCGCAAACGCGTGGGAATGATTGTGTTTATATGGATGTGTGTACTGACTGTGTGTATTTCGTCTGTAGGGTGTACGACGCGGCGACGATGAGCGCGGTGAAGACGTTGCAGACTCGGTATGGATTACCGGCGACTGGAACGTGGGGGCCGTTGGAACGAATGATGTTTGACGAAGCGAGAATTCATACCGATACACCAGTGCTAGAGGCGTTGGCGCCAGCGAAGACGAGGTTTAGCACGCATCAGGTGGTACAATCCGGGGCGGAGCTGTCGGCGTACGGCGGCGCGTCGAACGCGGTGGGTTCGGCGGCGGCGGGCGCCGCGCTTGGTCTGACCGCGGCATTCGCCATCGTTGCCGCGGACAATGTTCGACGTGGTGGATCGGCAACGGATATCGTGCATGACGCCGTTGATAACGTCAGCGCCTTGGTGGAGAAGATGCAGATCCCAAACATTGGACGACTCGCGCGCATGGCAAGCAGCGCCGTGTTTGGCGCACGCGATGCTGAACCAGTCTATGAGAATGGCGAATATTACGACGAAGGTGACGAACGCTATGGGCGAGCTTATGAGAACCATGGAGGGTACTATGACGACCGACGCAACCCGCGTAACGGTGATGGAGGCTCACCAGTGCCGCAGAATTTCGGCCCAGGCGGGAGCGAATCGTACTATGGATACGATGCGCAGTACCACACACCTCGCACGCGTCAAATGGTTGCAGGTGCAGTTGCTCCGCTAGCGCCCGTAGGTGCGCCGCACGGCAGTCGGGGATCGAAGAACGTTGGTGGAATGCGTCGCGGTGGTGGCGGTTCAAAGGCGGCGCGCGCACTCGCTGGCATGGACCTACAGCAGCGTCAGCAGCAACTCGTCAACTCTCCGGAAATCGAGGTTGAGCAAGCAGTTGCTGTTGGTGCCTCGTCTCGCCCCATGGCGACGCTTGTCGAGCGCGTTAGGCAAGGGTGGGATGCCGGAATGGATGCCGTCGGCGACATTATTCCAGACGGTATTCCTCTCATCGGTAACGGTAGTGATTTCACCGCTCGCGCCCAACGTGAGCGTGATCTCAACGCCAAGCTCGCTGAAGCCCGCTACTACGCTGAATTGGAGCAGCAAAAGCGTTTCAAGGCTGAAACTGCTTTCAAGCAAAGTCATCAAAAATGGCTCGACGCGCAAGCGGCGACGCGTGAAGTGCGCGCCCAAGCCGCGGCCACAGCTACAAAGTTGGGAGAGCTCGAAGAGAAGCTGTTTAGTGATGAAATTTTCAGCAACCATCCCGTGATGAACAAAGTGACTGAGCTCGAGAGCTTGGTCTTGGAAAATGAAACCTCAAAGAAGCTTGAAAGCAACATTGCTGAGCTTGAAGTCAACACATTCACGCGCGTGCAGGAGCTTGAAGAACAAGTTGCACAATTGGAGTCACAGCTTGCGAGCAAGCCAGATATCACTCCTGAAGTGCTCGCGCGATTAGAGGCTTTAGAGAGCGCGTTACAAAGTGGTAGTCAGTACGATGCTGATGCGTCGATGAAGCGCGCAACGGGTTTACAGCAAGACATCGCCGATGTCGGTGATGCATTAGAGCAGTTGAGAGGAGGTATGGAGGATGAATTGAGTCGGGTCGAGGCGCAACTCAATGGTTTGCGTCCGCTCATGGACCATGGCGCGGGACGCATTGATTTACTCTTTGCCAAGCTCACTGCTGTGGAGAACTCGTTGACAGCGGTGAGCGCTGGCGCATCATCGCAGATTGACAAGTTATCGACACAGATTGATCGCTTGGAAGCCTTGTTCGTGGAAACAAACAATGTTGTATTAGAGCCGATCCCCACTCCGGAGATCGAAGAAGTTATTCCCGAACCGCAAGTAGCAGAGGAGGACGTTGCGCAATTTTCAGGCGCCTTTGACGCTGTCGAAGACCAAGTTCTCATTGAAGAAGACGAACAAGAGTCTGCCGCCGATGCCGCGCAAGAATTCTTCAACCTTTTCCAAGAAAGTCAAGCTGCAGCTCCCATTTTCACTCCTCAGCCTGAGCCAGTGATTGAAAACATCCCCGCGCCAGTCGAAGAGAAGCAAATTTTGGAAAGTGGCGTCCTACCGCGCATCGCCACTGGGCGAGAAGTCATGCTTCAAGGCTTCCACTGGGAGAGCCACAACTTGGATTGGTACAAGATTGTACAAGACAGAGTTGGTACCATCAATAAAGCTGGGTTCACGCAAGTGTGGCTTCCGCCTCCCGCGGATTCCCTCGCGCCGCAAGGATACTTGCCCCGAAATTTGTACTCGTTGAATAGCGCGTACGGTTCTGAAGCTGCGTTGAAAAACTTGATTTCTACGTGCAAGGAATACGATGTTTTACCAGTGCTCGATGCGGTATTGAACCACCGATGCGCCACGCACAAGGGTGCTGGTGATAAGTGGAATAGATGGGAAGGTACAGGCATGGACTGGGGCGAGTGGGCGATTGATAATCGCAACCCTGACTTTGGGGGTCAAGGTGGTTCGCCCACGGGGGACGAATTCTCAGGCGCTCCAAACATTGACCACACCAACGCCAGAGTGCGCGAGGATTTAGCCAAGTGGTTTAAATGGTTGCGAAATGACATTGGCTTTGGTGGCGTACGTTTTGACTTTTCCAAAGGATACGGTGGTCAGTTTGCGGGGGAGTACATCAAAGCCATGAGCCCAGAGTTTGCCGTCGGCGAATACTGGGACACGCTCGCGTATGGCGCCGGATTGGAATACAACCAAGACGCGCACCGTCAAAGAATCGTCGACTGGATCGATGCTGCGGGTGGTAACTGTACGGCGTTTGATTTTACCACGAAGGGCATCTTGCAAGAGGCGTGTGGGCGATCGGAGTTTTGGCGTCTCATTGATAGCAAGGGCCGAGCGCCCGGCGTTATCGGTTTATGGCCGGCGCGCGCGGTGACTTTCATCGACAACCACGACACCGGATCCACGCAGGGACACTGGCCTTTTCCCCATGATAAAGTCATGATGGGATACGCGTATATTTTGACCCACCCTGGCACGCCGTGCGTGATGTGGGATCACTTCTTTGATTGGGGTGACCACATGACAAAGAACATTGAGACGTTGCTTGCCACACGCCAGCGTTCGGGCGTGCACAGCCGAAGTAAGCTTCAAATCATCGCTGCCAATGACGGATTGTACGCCGCAGTGATTGACAACAAAATGGCTGTCAAACTTGGACGCGATCACTGGCAACCTGCGGGCGACGACTGGTCGCGCGTATGCGGAGATCACGACTGGACGGTTTGGACCAAGTAAAATCTGACGACGTCGACGACCGATTTTGGACGCATCACACCCAACCACTAGCACCACCATTGAAGGACGGATCCGTCGGTTAGTACACTATTTAAATCACGTTCGTCCGTGCTGAAAAGCGCGATAACGACAGAGAGAGAGATAATATTATTACACGTTGTAATCCAATCCATGTACGCACGAGCAAACACAGTTGACCAACCAGAGCGCTTGGTCATCACTCCGCGACGCACCACCGCCCGCGCGTCGACGCGGTCTATCCTAGTCACACACATAGGTCACTCGCTCGCCGCTCGTCATCGCCATGGCGCACGCCCGCGTGGTCGTCGTCCCGTCGTCGTCGTCTTTGCTCGCCCTCGGCCGAGGACGAACCCAAAATAGCGCTACGCACCAACCGGGACACGTCGCTCGCGTCGTCGTCACGCGCGCGTTCGATGCGCCGACGCGCGCGCGACGGTGCAATGCATTTGATGGATCATCTACGCGCGCGGTTTCGCGCGCGTCTTCGATGCCGACGTCGTCGCGCAGAGGCGTAGCGACGCGCTTGGCCACGACGACGAAGAGCGCCGAGGAGTCGTCGACGGCGAACGCGGACGGTGATGCGGTCGTCATGGCGGTCAAAGTGCGCGATGTGTTAGCGATGATTTCGAATAGCGATGGTGGTATGAAGATGAAGGCGGAGGAGCGCGCTGAGGTGGACAGATTGTTGGAAGACTTGGGACGCGACGGTTTGAAGCGCGCGGTCAACCCAAACGACGACGCAAAGATTTTCGGGTATTACGACGTGAGCTACGTGTCTGTGGGGGCGAACCAGGTTGGACAGCCCGCTGGTGGGCGGTTTCGTAGTCCGCTCGGGCGGTTTCTGTTTAAAACCATTGGCTTGGAGCAAAATTTGTTTGAGCCAAACAACATTGAAAACAGAGTGGCGTTTACACTCTTTGGATGTCTACCGGGCGAAGTCACTTTGGAAGGCACATTTGCGCCACTCGAGGGCAAAGACGACGGTCGAACCGTGGAGGCATGCTTTGGCTCGCCTGGAATTTCCATCGCTGGTGGCCCCAAGCTTAGAATTGGACCAAAGTCAAAGGTTGTTTTGAGCACGACGTACCTCGACGACGACGTACGCATCGGCAAAGGAAGCCGAGGAAGTTTGTTTGTCTTCAAGAGAAAGAGCGCAGAGCAAGCGGCGCGAGATCAACGACGGTGGGGCGTCGGTGGGGTGGCTATCGCTGTGATGCTCATTACCGCCATCGCTCTCGGGGTGTACGGCGTGCAACAGCTCCAGGTGGCAAAGAACGTTTTGCACTCGTGCGGCGTCATCGCGGCTTCAGCCCTCTCTTTAGCAATGGCATACATCTTGCGCGATGGAGGCATTGTCGCGGAAGATGCGGACTTGGACGATGGTACGGTATTAGAACTCACAGCAGATCAACAAGCGTTCTTATCCAAGGGACGAAGCGATGGGGGTACAAAAGGTGAAAACGTCTTCAACATTTAATCGACGACGAGACGTCGCGAGTACCAGGTAGAGGTTAGAATTTCAATAAAATACAATCGGCGGCAAAATTTGTGCAAATCACCATGCCTTTGCGGCTTTCTTCCCCACGGCAACATCTACCGTGTCGTCGTCTTCTAAATCTAAATCCTCAGGCGTCGCATTCGCCGAAATACTTTCGCCATCAAAGAATAGCACGACGTTCGGTGAGCCCAACGCCGAGGCGACAATGTCCCAATCATTGCTCGCCTTCCAGTCACGCATGATGGACGTAAATGTCGATTTTATACCCACTTTACGCGCGTATTTCTTCCCAGTCGGCAGTTGAAACTGTATTGTAATCAATTCTCCCTCGTCGAAATCGTCCAGCGGATCTCGCGAGTCTGAATCGTCATCTTTGTCGTCAGCATCGCTTCTGTCTTCGAGGCCGAATTCACGAACGCTGTCGCTATCGCTCTCTTCGTTGTCCTCCTCCTCCACTGCCGCGACCGTGGGGCTCAAGAATACAGGCGACGGTGGACGCGCTAACTCGTCCACAGCACTCAACAGCGCACTTGCGCGACTCGACGCCGCCGCTCTCGACGTCGACGCGGTCATATTATCCGCCGACGCCGACGCGCGCGCAGAGTCAACCGTCGCGGCTCGTCTCTTTTCCGCCGATGTTGGCGTCTCCTCAGACGTCTTCGGCGGTGGCGTCGCCGTACATGAGTCCCGCCCACGTTTCTTCATCCGCGTCCGCGCGTGTCGCTGCGAGAGCATCAAACCGTCGTCGTCGTCGTCGTTTTCATCGTCGTCTGATGAATCGGAAAGATTTTGACCAGCGGCGAACGCGTTTTTGGGTTCTTCATCGCTCCATTCCGCGTTCACCGGGCCTTTGTGGTAAAATAAGCCATCTTCGGAATCTGACTCGGACGCGGATTCGTCGGACGCCATGAGGCGTCGACGACGACAGACTCCCGCCGCGCGCGAGGCGACGTGTGACGCGCGTTGTGAAAATCATGATGGAAATTACATTCGGGTGTGTTTGAGTTATACTACCAACGTTTATCGCGTCTCCTCACGCCGATGCCGCGGTAGCGGCGGATGAAAGAATGATACCGACGATCATCCCGTAAAGCGCTAAAGCCTCGGCGAAAATCAAAATCAAAATGACGCCGACAAACAACTTTGGTTGTTGCGCGTTGGCGCGCACGCCGGCATCTCCGACGATGCCGATACACATCCCCGCCGACAATCCTGACAACCCGCACGCCAAACCAGATCCAAGATGCGCGTAGCCTTGGAATAAAGTGTACGAATCCGGGGTGATGTTTGTCGAGATCACCACCGCGATGATCAACCCATAGATCCCGAGCACGCCCGCCATGACCACGGGAACAATCGATTTCATCACCAACTCCGGGCGCATCACACCCATGGACGCGATACCAACGCCTGCCTTCGCCGTACCGTACGCGGCACCCATGCACGAGAACACCAACGCGCTCATGGCGCCCATGAACCCAAAGAATGGGGCAATTTCATCTGAAGTCGGCATCGTTCAACAGTGTCTCTCGTGCGACGCGACGGCGTATGTGCGAATGCAAAACTAGAGTAGTTAACACACGCGAGGGTGCGTGTTCGTTGACTGTGTGCGCGTCGAACGGCGTCGAGCGGCGTTGACCGTGCGGCGCGGTGTGCCGCGAGTGCCGTGGGCGCCCTAACATAAAAGCCCTAAAACTTAGGGCATAGGGTACAGATCCTGAGCCCTAGCGGGCAACGGTCGCAACGTAGCGAGTTCCCGAACGCCACCATGACGCGCGTGGGCGACGTCGCGCACGCGCGTAATGGCGCCATAGCGAGCACATCAGCTCACATATACACCCCTCGAGTTGACGTGAGGTTTATCACGCGTGCGAGCGACGCATACGACGGTGAATGTGAGGATTACACGACGTGTGTGGAATCCTGCGCGGTGACGCATGGGACGGCGTCAGGGAGCGTGGTCGTCGGTACGGTGGAATCTGGCGCGCTCGGTGCGCGAAGTGAACGTATTCAAGTCTTTAGCGCGGGCGTTGGGCGAGTGGAGCCGTGGTGCTGGAGTCGAAGTGGGTGTGCGCGCGGGAGAGGCGCGCGCATCGCGACGGCGACGACGACGACATTGGTAGTCTATTACGTCGCAGAGGACGGTGTTCTTGACATAAATTCGCGAGTAGATGTTGCTCTTGATGATGCGGATGTGAAATTAGGCGCGGTTGTGGCGTTGGCGTGGACGAGAGATGGTAAAGGACTCGCGTGCGCGCGCGCTGACGGTTCAGTCGCGACGTATGGAGACGCCAGACTCGACGCCTGGAGCATCGTCTGGCGCACTCGCCTCGCCCCAGTGTGTGCGAGTAAAGATATTCGTCACGATAATATCCATATCAGCGTCGGGGATAACACCAAGAGCTCCATTGCGATGACCATAGGTGGAATATTCGCTTACGTCGCGCACGCGGATGGCGCAGTTGACATTGACGCGCTTCGACATCCAGCGCTCGTCATCTCCACAAGTTGGCGACATCGTTCGCTCGTCACTCTGTGCTGCGACGGAGCGTTGCGTCTTTGGTTGCATTCGTTCGGGAATCACGGTCCTATGGCGCTGACGCGGACGATTCAAACTCCGCTCGGCGGTCTTTCGCCCATCGTCGCCTTTGATTGGTTGGATGTCGACGACTCTAGCGACAGCCTCTACGACCACGCCCTCGTCGGTCTCGATGGTTCCAGCCGTATTCACGTATGGACGATGACTGATATCGAATCGTTGCATCCACTCACGACGCGGCGTCCAGATGTCACCCATCGCGGGTCGACAACGCTCGAACATTCGATTTTGCCGACGTTCGAAGACGCGCCGACGGTGCGAGCGAGTTTGCGTGGCACTACGGATGACATGCGCGTATTGTTAGCGTCGCATAGATTTGGCGTAATTATTGCTCGAACGAAAGTACACAATTCGGACATCCTTGAGTGTTTGTGTCGCGTGCAACTCGGCGGACACGAGACAACCATCGTGGACGCGTGTCGACATCCTTCGGAGGATGTACTGGCGACGTTGGACGCGTCTGGTGCATGTAAGATTTGGAAGCGCAACGCGCGTGGGTTGATTGAATTATTAGATTGCATGAGTGATCATTTACCTAGTCATTGTTCGGGCATTGCATGGGGCGAAAGCGTCGATGGACGAAGACCACCATTGTTGTTGACGCTCCAGGACGGCGTCAACGTCGCCTCCGTCTACATAGATTCAGAGACGGGCGCATGTATAGAAGTCAAGGATGAACTCGCTGTGCGCGATCGAGCGGTGCACGCACAGCGCATTGAGACGAGAGGTGTACTTCGTGATGCTGTTATGAGCGCGTATGCGCAAAGTAGCGCGCCCAGTGTCTTTGAGTTGTCTTTTGACCAGACTCGAGTGGCGTTCTTTGACGAGCGAGGCGCGTTGAACATTGGAACCATTACTGATGCGAAAAAACTGCAACTGTCGTGCGAGTGCGTGGATACGACTTTGCGCATTACAAGTTCGTCTGTGGGAGGAAATCTACGATGGTTTGATATGGGCGCTGGTGATTGTGCGCTTGCCGTGGCTGTCGGGACCCGACTCGAAGTCCACGCAACGTCGCCCCAACGTCACGCATCTACCGGTAAGTCATGGGCTTGCGTCGTGGCGATTGACGTACATGACTACGCCGAAGACGGTAACAGTGGATTTATTTCAAGCATTCAATGGAGTCATCGTGGAGATGTTATTTTCGCCACAATTGGGACGTCCATTCTCACCATCCGCGGTGACGGGACGCATCGAGACCTGGCCAAATTGGCCATGACAACTACTAAAAAGTTGCCGTCGTACCACCCAGACGTGTTGCACGATTGGCTCATGCGTGGTGAAGTATCGCGCGCTCGCACGAGCGTTCGGTCTGTGATTGAATACTTGCGCAAGGGAGATTTTACGGAGCCGTATGCATCTCTTCTGCCTGGGGAATTACTCGCGGCCTCAGAACATGCGCCAAGCTCGCCAAATGTTACGAGCGCGCCGAAAGCTGTTGAGGCGGCGGCGGCGCCCAGCATGGTTCCCGAATTCGATATGTCTGCGTTCGGGACGTTTGGCGGTGGACTCCCGGTGGCGGCACCTACGGCGACATTTTCATTTGGTGCGGATTTAGAACCAGCGTCGGCGGCAATGAGCTCGCCCACATCAAGGAGTATTAGCGACGGTCTCATGACGCACGATCGTTTCACACAAACCGAAACTGAAGAAGCCACTGAGTTACTGAGCACGCGAGGCAAACATTTACGTTTAACGTCCACTGAGCGCATGGAGCTCCTTGGGGTGCTCGACGCGCTGCGCGGCATTGACGACAGTGCGAGCACGGCTCTAGACGAAGCTGGCCGACGGTTTCTAGCGCTCTGGAGTACTCGACGCTTGAGGCGGCACGCCGAAAGACATGACCTTGGAACTCCTAGCGGACAAGAATTGTGCTGGGCGAACCAATCCAGAAACACGGAAGCTCTCCTTGAGGCTATCATTGGTGATCAAACAAACGCTGACGTGAGCTGGTCAACGCTCAAACGTCTGGGAGTACCAATTTGGCTGCGACGCGATGAGGAACTTCGAAGTATCATTGAGAAATGCGCCAAGGCAGAGTTTGCACGAACTAAGAACGTCGACGACTGCGCATTACTGTTCGTTATCACCGGTCGAGTCAAGGTGCTTGCTGGATTATACAAGGCGACGCAAAACACGCGCTTGTACGAGTTTATGTGCCGAGACTTTTCCGATCAGCGTCATCGTGAAGCGGCGTTAAAGAACGCTTATGCACTGCTCTCCAAGCACCGCTACACTTTTGCGGCTGTGTTTTTCGTCCTAGCTGGTCAGTCACTCGACGCGGCGGCGCTAGTTTGGAAACATGAGCACGACTTGCCACTGGCGCTCGTCATCGAGCGACTCGCACACGTTGCAGAAGAAGGCGCCACAAAATCTCCGTCAACGCACCTCAGCAAATCCGCGGTGAACGTGCTAGAAAAAGATGTTGTTCCTACAACGCACGATTCATGGATGCTCGCAGCGCTTCATTCTCTTGCTGGCAATCACGAACAGTTTCTCACACAAGCGAAGATGTTGATTGATAGCGGCGACGAAGAGGCTGCTGATTTGTTGACATTTATTTCGCATGCAAACGAGAGTAGCGTTGCTGCTCGTGCTAAAATCATGGCATTAGACGCATCTAATACGTTGGCTATGTCAGTCGATGCGAAGGGAATGCCCTTGGCTGCACTTGAGCGTTTGGCAGATAACGCCCAAGGCGTCGACGTATTGACCAAATGTCGACTGGCTGTCGGTGCTATTTTGAGCGAAGAGCTGTTCCGTGATGTTCCTGATGCCGAATTTCAGATATTTACGCGTGCTCCTTGGAATCTGAACCTGGCGATGATGCAAACTTTGCTCAAAAGAAGGAGCGATATCTTCAACGCAAAAGGCTTTGATTGCTTTCAAGCCAAGCCACGCGAACCAAAATCACCGTCGAATGTTGTGCATGGGAAGTCGCCTTCTTTGCTACCTAGTGAAGTACTCACGGTGAAAATTCCGCGCGTACCGTCTGGACAAGATTTGAAAAGCACGGGTTCGCCGTCGGACAAGATCAATCTCGCACGAAACGCGTTCAGCAAACTGCGGACGATTCGCGTGAAGACGACGTCCAAGCGTCAAAAACACGTGGGTTCAATGGATGGTCCTGACTCTCCGACGACGCCGAGCACTCCTGATTACTACAGTGAAAGCACTCCGAGAGTCGAAGCTTCCGCACTAGATCGATGCTTGCGATCCCCTGTGACTGTTGCTGCGTTGCAAAACGATGGCTTTTACGATTTGTGCTTCAATCACGAGGTGCCATACGAACTTGGTTGTGCGAGTGTTCGACAGGGGTTATCGATTGTCAATCTTCGACAACTCAACAGCGCCGCGCAAGAATCAAGAAAAGACGCGTGGGCGGTGTTGCTTCGAGCACAACCGCCGATTGCAGGATTTAAGTCGCCCACAAATTCATGGCTCAACGCCGACGACTCGACGTCTACGCCATCCGGGCCAGCTTCTCCCCAACATGCACATGTTCGCGAACATGAATGGGCAACCCATGCGGGTCTAGATATGACATCACTCACGGGGATCATTCCACATTCTGAAAACGACACCGTCGGTCGAAATCGCAAGGTGATTAAACGCGAACCTGCAAATGACGTTGTCGCTCGGAGCGTCGCCGCGCATCCATCGCGAAGCTTCTTTGCCGTTGGCACCTCCATGGGCGGTGTACAACTTTGGAATTTTCACGGCGAAAACGCAGATAATGCGGCTGCTGTATTCTCGCTGGGAGGTAAGAAAGCAACTTCAGGTACCGGCGCGAGCACACGAGCGTTGGCGTGGTCACCTCACGGCGCTCGCCTCGCCGCGTGCGCGTCCGACGGCAACGTAACCCTCTGGCTCGGCGATGCACCCGACGTGGAGCCAGCGGCGAGCAAAATGTGCGGTTTTAAGGGTTGCAAAACCGAGGACGTGCTGTTTCTGTCCACGAACGTTATGGCTGTGGCGACATCGAGTGGTAGTTCGGCGTCTGGAGCGAAACCGGAATGCGTCGCGCTCTGGGACGCGCTCCAACCATTCAACGCGTGTCCAGGAATCTTACGAGCACACGCCGGCGGATGCACTACGCTCGCACAGTTTCCATCCCTCACTGCTCCGCACGGCGTGCCCTGGCCATTCTTAATCACCGGTGGGTACCATGGCGATATCGCCGCGCACGACTTGCGCATGCTCGGCGGCGACGGCGACTCCACCATCCTGTGGCGTTCGACCGATCCTCACACAAACTCCGTCACCTCCATCGCCACCATCCATCACGAAAACAATCCATTGATCATCGCCGGTGACAACGCCGGTGAAATCCGCGTCTACTCTGCGTTAGACGGCACATTACGTCAATCCATTCCATCCGCCCACGCGCAGCAGAAATTCCTCACCCCGCGCGGCGGCGGCGCCTTGGCCTCCGTTGGCGTCTCTAGAATCCTCCCAATCCACAATGGCGTGCTCTCCGCCGGTGGTGATGGGCTCGTAAAATGTTTCAGGCTCGATCGCGCCATGACATGACATCTCCCTCCTAGCGTGTACAATATCACACATTCCAACCCGTTGCTCGCGCCAACCGACGCCTTGGCGTCCACACCTCACCAGAGCCCATGATTCAACGTCACTTTGCTCCGCGCGTGTATTCGCCGTACCATGTCCCAAGTATCCTCCGCCGTGGCCAACTCGGCGCAATACTGGCGCATCGCCGGCATGTCCTACCTCAAATACGCCAACACGTGCGCCGAAGTCGTGCGCGCGTCGTTAAAGGAACCATTCCTCACGCAGGTGCGCGATCGATCGCGCAAAACCATCGCGTGACAACCGCTTTGTAACGTTCCCGTGACTGACGGATGACGCGATTGCGACGTACACACAGGCGAAAGGCCGCGAGACGGTGTATTACAAGATGACCAAGTGGTCCAAGGGCCAAGCCGGGGAGTCTGGTGCGTCGTTGAGCTCGTAAGCGCTTAGGGCTTGAATCGCGCGTCGGTTCGTTCCGTCGCGTTAGGTCGTTTCGTCGTCGCGCGGTGGTGGCTCGATCGCGCGCGTGCGTTGACTGACTGTCGTGCGTCTTGCTTCGTGTATTTGCGTCGCGTGTATCGTAGTGATTAAGGAGGTGATGCCCAAGTAAGTAGATTGCCGCGTGCGCGTCGAGATGTTCTAGTACCTGTAGTTGTAAAAACGTAAACGAGGCGACCGACGCGTCGTCGGCGTTCATTAATCCATCGCTCCTTCGCGTGTCGTCGTTGTGTTGTATTACAAGTAATCGTATAAGAGGTTAAAATCTATTGAAGCTCGGCGCGTTTGCACGACTGCAAGGCGTCGGCGTAGATTTGACACGCGCTGAGCTCGTCGGCGTGTCGCGCGATGCACTCACCGAACGCCTTCGCCGCGCCTTCGCACGCGTTCGCGGGTGCAGCACGCGCGGATGCATCGTTCGATGGTGATGCGGACGTGGCGTACTCGGACGAGCCGCCCATGAGAGCGCCCACGGCGGAGCGCCCGATGGAGCTCCCGGCGCCCCAGCCAAAGCCTTGCATCATGGTGGATGCCATCATGCCGACGAATGAGCCGCTGGATTGTTGGTTTTGCGCGCGTGCCGGGGGTGGAGCACCGCCAGATCGACGGGGTGGAGGTGCGGAGCGACGGCGACCCATTTTAGGGTGATGCGGTGAGGTGGGTGGGCGACTAAGTGTGAGGGGGAGGAGCCGCGAAAGAGGGTGATTTTTGGAGGATGGTGGGCATCGCGAGGCGAGGTATTTTGCGTGTTTGGATGCGTGGTGGCTGAATCAAATGAAAGAAATATATGCAAATTAAATGAATAGTAATGCAAGCGTCGCGCGTGTTGGCACGGGCGGGTAGAAACTAAGAAATCTAAGCGAAAGACTGCGCGGCTGCGGCGGCGCCAAAGGAAGGCGTCGGAAAGCTTTGGTCGTCTTCGTCCGCGGAGTTCTGCTGTTCATCGACGTCTTCAATGCCCGAACCGAATTCGACTTGGAATGTTCGCGATTGAGAACTGCTTGCGGACTTGACGCAGATTAAATCGCTCGACGCGTCGTAGTCGAACGTGACGGCGTCGCCATCCTTGGCAAAGCCGTCGAGCATGCACTCGGCTAAATTGTTCTCCAATAAGCCTCGTACGCATCGACGCATCGGTCGAGCACCGAATCGAGGCGAAAATCCGTTGGCGTAAAGCAAATCCTTGAATCCTTGCTCGAATCCGAGGGTGACGCCCTTGCTGAGTGCGCGTTTCGACACAGATTGTAGCATCAAATCTGCGATGGCGCTCACCTCGGGCTTTTCGAGCGGGCGAAAAATAATAATTTCATCCAAACGATTGAGGAACTCCGGTCTGTACTCCTTACTCAACTCGCGGCGGACTTGCGTTTGAAGCTTTTTGTACTTGTCCGCGTCATCGCCTTCGCCCGACATTGATTCTAAAATTTCTCGACTCCCGATGTTACTCGTCATGACGAGCATCGCGTTTGTGAAATCCACCGTTCTCCCTTTGCTATCGGTCAATCGACCATCCTCTAAAACTTGAAGTAAAATGTTAAAAACATCTGGGTGCGCCTTTTCGATCTCGTCAAGAAGAACTAGTGAGTGCGGGTTCGTGCGCACTGCTTCGGTGAGTTGACCGCCTTCGCCGAAACCAATGTACCCGGGCGGCGGGCCGATGAGCCTGCTCACCGAATGCGACTCCATGTATTCGCTCATGTCGATACGCACCATAGCTTTCTCGGCGCCAAAGTACGTTTGCGCCACAGCCTTGGCGAGTTCAGTTTTCCCCACACCCGTAGGACCGCTGAAGATGATGCTCGCCACGGGCTTGGATGCATCCGCCAGACCCGCGCGAGCGCGTCGAATGGCTTGGGAAATTGAACGCACCGCTTCAGTCTGTCCGATGACGCGCTTGGCGAGTTCGCCCTCAAAGTTCAACAAACCTAGGGATTCATCCGCACTGAGCTGCTGGACCGGAATTCCCGTCCATTGTGCGACGACTTCGGTGACGTGCGATACGTCAACAAGCGTAGAGTCGGATTCCGTGAGCTGCACGAGCGCGCCGGCTTCGTCGATGACGTCAATCGCCTTATCCGGTAAGAACCGATCGTTTATGTATCGTGTAGACAACGCCACGGCCACCGCGAGCGCCTCATCAGTAAACGAAACACCATGATGTTCTTGATACGTGTCTTTTAATCCACGTAAAATCGTCAACGACTGCTCAGGCGTGGGTTCCATCACGCGCACGGGTTGAAAACGGCGCTCGAGCGCGGCGTCCTTTTCTATGTGCTTTCTATATTCATCAATCGTTGTCGCACCGATACATTGTAATTCGCCACGCGCGAGAGCTGGTTTCATCAAGTTCCCAGCGTCCATACCGCCGTCTTCGCCTGTGCCGCCCGCACCGACGAGCATGTGAATCTCATCCACAAAAAGGATAATGTCCCCGGCTTCCTTTACCTCCTCCATGACATTTCTCATCTTTTCTTCAAACTCACCACGGTACTTTGTATCGGCTAACAACAAGCCAATCTGCAAGCTTACGACGCGTTTGTCTTTTAATCGATCTGGAACATTGCCATTGGCAATCATAATCGCTAAACCTTCGGCGATGGCTGTCTTTCCCACGCCCGGCTCCCCGACGAGGCACGGATTAGACTTCCGTCTTCGCACTAAAATCCGCATAACTCGTGTCACCTCTTCGTCTCTTCCGAGCACTGGGTCAAGTTTTCCAGCCTTTGCCTCCGCGGTCAAATCAATCGAACACTCTGCCAATGTTTTCTTCTTTGTCTTTCTCGCCTTTTTCCCCGCGCCGACGAGCTCGCGTTCGTTTGCGCCTGAAATTTCCCCGCGCAACGTCTTCACGTCGCACCCTAATCGCGTCACCAATACATCATACGCCCCACACTGCGCGTCATCAAGCATCGCCAACGCTATTTCCTTACTCGTCACGTCCCCACTTCCAGCATTCGCGCGTTCAAAGCATCGTTTCAACTCCTCCGACAACGGCAACAGCCCCTCTACAGACTTTGTCTTGGCGAATGGGTTCATGAACTCCAACTCACTCACGCCCGCACGATCGCCAATCGCCCTCCGCACCGCCTCCTCGCTCGCCTGTGACTTCATTAACGCCTTACTCGTCGGGTCACGCAATCGCGTCAGCGCCAAGAGCACGTGTTCCGTAGAACACTCAGAGCTCTTAAACTTTTTCGCAACCTCCATCGCATCCTTCACCGCGTTCACGCTATCGCCATCGAACGCTTCGAAGAACCCAGCGGCGCGCACGCACGCGCGACGAGGACGACGCGCAGACGCCGCATGCGTCGATCGGCAACTCCGCATCGCCGGCGGCGCGCGACACAGCGACTTCATCGTCAACATGATGGTGACGTGGGACGACGCACAGTGACGTCGTCATTGCGCTCCACGACCGATGTCAGCGACGCGCGACACCGTGCGCGTGGAACTCGCCCCGGGTGACATTGCCGTCGTCACCATGAACCGCCCGGCGCGGTCGAACGCGATCGATGACGCGATGTGGGAGGATTTACGCGCGACGTTTCGCGAGCTCGAGGTGAATGAGGATGTGCGCTGCTGCATCATTCGTGGTGAAGGGAGGAATTTTAACGCAGGGATCGACGTGACGAGCGTGGAGGGGGTGTTTGGGATGCTAGGAGATGATGCGCACGCGCTTTCGACGTCGTGCGGCGGGGCGTGCGAAGGGCGTCGTCGGGAAAGGGTGTTGGCGCGCATCGAGCGACTACAGGATGTCTTCACGGCGTTGGAGCGCATTCGAGTTCCAGTGATTGCCGCAGTGCGCGGGGCGTGTTACGGCGCCGGTGTAGATTTAATAACGGCGTGTGATATTCGATTGTGCGCGAGCGATGCACGCTTTTGTGTGAAAGAGGTGGATTTAGGCATCACAGCGGATGTCGGCACGTTGCAGCGGTTGCCGAGCATTGTCGGGCACGGCGCGGCGATGGATCTTTGCTTGACCGCACGGGTAATTTCTGGGGAGGAAGCCAAGCGCATCGGTTTGGTGAGTGACGTGTGCGACGATGTTGATGCGCAGGCGATGGCATTGGCGCGCATGTTGGCGGAGAAGAGCCCGTTGGCGGTTCGAGGCACCAAGCGCGTGCTACTACGACAACGGGACAATCCATCCGTGCGCGATGGTTTGCACTACGTCGCCACGCACAATGCGGCGATGTTGATAAGCAATGATTTGCAGGAATCGATCGCGGCGCGATTCGAAAATCGTCCCCCAATTTATGCAGCTAAGCTCTAACAGTAGTATTACACGCGCAGCAATACGGGTAGTTTCTAGACTTGAAAATTAAGCAGGACAGTGTTATCGAGCGCTCAAACCTTCATACCGTGGAACAAACGGCGTTAACAACGACGTCGACGTCAGGCTATACGTCGATGGATCGCGTACGAGATCAAAACACAACAACTCCATATCATCATCCGCATATGTTTTACCGTCGCTTCGCGTTTCGAGCGACGACCACGACCGCGTGCTTGCGCCCACTAAACCTCCCTTCCTATAAATCTCCCAAACCTCACGTCCAGCCGCAGTCCAATCCAAGACTTCAATCACACCGTATACGCAATCTCCACGCCAATACGTCTCCAGCACGCGATGGCTCGCGGTGTCCTCGCGCACAGTTCGAAACCGCGTCGCGTCGCTCGCGAGCGGGTGCTCAAACTCCCCAAACGCCCTCTTCTGCGCCACGTGCGTCGACGCGTACGCCGCGAGCTCTCTAGCCAAGATTGGCATCGGATACACCCGCCCGTTACGATTCACCGCGTCGCCGCGCGCGAGCACACCGTGGAGCACGAGTCGGTTGTCATTCGCCTCGAGCGACTTTTCGAGTCCCTCGAGCCTCGCGCGACGCGCCATGGCGGCTTCAACCTCGAGCTCGTGCTCGACGGTGTGCACGGACACGCACACACCCATGTCGGCGGCCGTCCGCGCCCGTGCGCGCGCGCGTTCGCGGTCGGCGCGCGCCAGCGAGTGGCGCTCGCGCGAGGGCGCTTTTCAGTCGCCAGTGCTCGTCGCACACCCAACGCCCGCGTCGCCGACCGCGAACGCGCACGCACGCACGCACAGCGCCGCCGCCCCGCTACCGACGTCATTGCCGTCGTCATGGCGACGCTCGAGGCGATCAAATACTCGCGCGGCTCGCTCGAGCTCCTCGATCAACTCGCGCTACCGCAGCACACAAAGTACATTCCAATCGCCTCGTGCGATGAGGTATGGCACGCGATTCGCGACATGAACGTGCGCGGTGCGCCTGCGATTGCGATAGCCGCGGCGCTTGCGCTCGCGGTGGAGCTCGATGCGCGACGGGAGACGTTTACGAGCGCGGTGGAGGTTGATGAGTTTACGCGCGAGCGGTTCGATCACGTGTACACGTCGCGACCAACAGCGGTGAACTTGGGTGAGGCTCGAACGCGGATTCAGGCGATTTCGCGCGCGTTGAGGGATGGTGACGTGAGCAGTGCAATTGAAGGGGTGATTTCTGGGTGTGAAAAGATGATGGAGGAGGATGTGGCGTCGTGTAAAGCCATCGGAGCGCACGGAGCCGAGGCGTTGTTGCGCGCGGCTGGGGCGAAAGCCGGGGCGAAGATTTCGGTGATGACGTGCTGTAACACTGGATCGCTCGCCACGGCGGGGTATGGCACAGCGTTAGGGGTGATTCGCGCGTTGCATGAGTCGGGAAGGCTTGAACGGGCGTATTGTTTGGAGACGCGTCCGTACAATCAAGGCTCGCGGTTGACGGCGTACGAGTTGGTGTACGAAAAGATTCCTGGGACGTTGATTTGTGATAACATGGCTGCTGCCTTGATGGCGCGTGGGGATGTCGATGCTATTGTCGTCGGTGCCGACAGAGTTGCCGCAAATGGAGATTTTGCGAATAAAATTGGCACGTACTCGCTCGCGGTGAACGCCAAGTATCACGGCGTGCCAATGTTCACCGCGGCTCCAGTGACGACTTTAGATCCAGCTACCGCGACTGGGAGTGATATTCATATTGAAGAACGCCCAGCGACGGAAGTCACACACTCGCTCGGGCATCGCATCGCCGCGGAAGGTATTGATGTGTGGAATCCGTCATTTGACGTCACTCCCGCCGCGCTCCTTGCCGGCGTCATCACCGAGCACGGGGTGATTGAAAAGGATGTTCGAGGCGTGTTCCCGGTTGGAGAGTTTGTCGCCAAGGTCAAAGGCGGTGACGTCGTGCAAAGTGTATTATCTGGACCTCCTGGTTTCATCGCACTCAACTGCGAAACGGTGTTGGACTACGCGGCGAGCAAGGAAAGCGTGGCAAACGTGCTGGGCGGGGCGGCGACGCGAAGCGCCTGGACCGCGAAAGAAATCGGTGATGGCAACATTAATTTCGTGTACATCATCACAGGCGCGTCGCCGGATAAGTCAGTGATTCTCAAACAGGGCTTACCGTACGTACGGTGCGTCGGTGAGAGCTGGCCGCTCACGCAAGAACGCGTACGTTACGAAGCCGAGGCGCTCATCCAGGCACACGCGTTTTGCCCAGCGCACGTTCCCGAGGTGTACATCTACGACCCGACCATGGCGGTTATCGTCATGCGCTACCTCGAACCGCCGCATATCATTCTACGAGGTGGAATCATCGAAGGCAAGGTGTATCCTCGATTAGCCGAGCACGTGGGGGAGTATCTCGCCACAACGTTGTACAAATCCTCAGCCTTTGCTGTCGGAGGCGCCGGACTCCGCCGCGCGCGTCAAGCGTTTGGGCAAAACGAAGACATGTGTGAACTCACCGAACAGGTGATTTTCACCGAGCCGTATGGTAAGGCGGATAATAATCACTGGACGACGCCGCAACTTGACGATATCGTGAGTGAAATTCAGTCAGATGCCAAACTCAAGCGAGCGATAAACGCGCTCAAGGAAAAGTTTATGACTGAAGGTCAAGCCTTACTTCACGGTGATTTACACACTGGGTCGTTGATGTGCACCGAGAGTACGACGTTTGCGATTGATAATGAATTTGCGTTTTACGGCCCCATGGGTTTTGACATTGGTGCGTTCTTAGCGAATCTGTTGTTGGCGTATTATTCCCAACGAGGATGGGCAAAGTGCACGGGTGAAGACCGCGGGTCCCAACGAGAGTGGTTGTTGAGCGCGTTTAAATCTACGTGGAAGGTGTTTGAGACAAGATTTTTGGAGCAATGGAACGAACAAGGTGTGAGAGATGACCACGGTGGGTTGTCGCCCGTTGCACACTATGGGAAGGATGTCAAAGACGGCGCCGACGCGCTCGAGGCGCATCAGCAAACTTTCATGCGCAAGGTGTGGACAGATAGCTTAGGATTCGCGGGAGCGAAGATGATTCGCCGAATCATCGGTATCGCACACGTCGCGGATCTTGACAAAATCTCCGACGACGACGTACGCGCACAGTGCGAGCGCGCGGCGTTGAAATGCGGACGAGCACTCATGCTCGAGGCTTCAACGCTCAATCCAGAATCAGTGATTGACATCGTGCAAAGCATGGAATAGCAACATTTTACTAGTATTACAATCTTTGAGTGAGTAATAAAACGAATAATAAAACAAACAACGTTATCTCGTCCGACGATCTACATTCGGACGTTTTCGACCATCGCGTGGAGTATTCATGGAGACCTGCTGCGACTGCGATGTCGCCGAAGGTCCCAGCGCTAAACGTTCTCGAGTGATTTCCATTAAACCAAACGGAGAAATTGGGGCGAATGAGATCTTCGCTCGATCTCGCGAAGCTGCATCCGCAAAAGCTGCTTCGACTTGCCGATAAATTTGCTCTCGCGAGGTATTTACATTGATGAAATCAATAACGATAATACCTGATAAATTACGCCGACGAATTTCAGCCGCCGCGGTTCTGGCGGCGGCGATGTTTACTTCGGCTACACTGATACGACTCGAACCCATATTGACGTCAATAGCCGTGAGAGCTTCTGTGGACTGAATGACTAACTCGGCGGAGCTCGTTTTCTGAATCGGTACGCGCTCGAAAAAACACGAATCTAAAATCTTCTTCATCATTTGATTTGCGCCGAGGCGCACTGTCGTGTGCATGTCCTCGTCTCCTGCGCGCATGAGGGCGATGCTCTCATTCATTTCCGCGAGCATCCTCTTATCGGGTACGACAATGCTGGAAATGTTCATCGAGCATAATTCGCGCAACACCAAAGCTTTGAAGTCTTGGCTATCTCTCCACAATAAGCGCGGCGTAACCATCTTATTTGCCGCGTGAGCTTTCCACACACTTCGCTTGGCGCGACCGATGATGGACTTCCACTTCTTTGTCAGCGTCGCAACTTCATCTCGCAGAGCTTCCGTTGGCGCGTTTAGCGCCGCCGTGCGCATAATTAGATGAGCACCACCGCCGACGAATGTGCATCGATCATCGGTAAAATAAGGCTTCATGTATTGCCGCAATAATGTCTCTCCTAAATTCGCGAGCTCGTCGCGGTTCAACACGGAGAGCTTTTTACTCGTGTGCGCCGAAATACCATCTGCAGTACCCTTCAACACGGTGAACCTCCCAGTGATTGAGGGCTCGGCCGTGGCCACCGGGCCTTTAAACTCTGTGGCATCGCGAATGATTTCAAGAATGACAGCGTCGCCATAGCCATACATGCCGTACGCGCCTTTGGAGGCACGACTTAAACGTTCGCGCATTGAGCGAATACTCTGTCCTCCTGATGAATAAATGCCACCATCTATGTCGTCATCTGATTCATCATAACTTCCGCTTTTATCACTGTCATCCTGTTTGGCTTGTGCTTTCCACAACGCCGCAGGAGTCGACAAGCCATCTCGCAAGAGCACCATTTTCCCTTTGCTTTTGCTCGTCGGCTGCGCGGCGCAGCTCACCATGAGAGATTTCATATTCGGCACCTTATTCACAATCACGCCGAGGTAGACATCGCCCACGCGCATGACATCATCTCCATCGCGTTTGTTCCCAGTGTTATCCAGCATTTCAACCACGACTCCGTCTTCGACCACCACCGCGCGTTCGTCGCTCGGAAACCAAATTTCTGTCTGCACCGCGCCACGCTGACCCATTTCTCGTTTCGTCAAACTCGCCCCGCCAGTGTGATACTGCGTCACGCGCACCATGGCCGGCTCATTCATTCGAAACGTATCCATGAGCGTCGAATACTCTCGCCGAGACTCGGGCCATATATCCATCACCTCCGCGTTGAAGGCATACGTGGGCAGTTTCAAAACGCTCGTCCCGCTCCGCCAAACAAAACTCGGCCCCGAACTATGCACATCATCCACGATGGCGTAGTTATACTCGCAAATCACCGGAAAATCACCATCCCCCGCGTTCGCTCCGCTCGCGGGAAGCTCCAACAACACCGACGTCGTCCACCAGTCGTCGCCCTCAGACGTGCACCGAGCGCCACCCGCCAGCGCGTTCCACTTTCCCAACGCCCCAATATTCCCAACTAAAACCACACGCTGCCCAAACCTCGTGCGCTTCTGCACTCTAAACGTCACGATACACCGTCCCGCGGCACCGACGAGCCCCCATTGTCGTGCACCGCGATCCACAGAGGCGTACCCGTTCGCATCCGCGCCCCGACGACTCCCGCCTCGCGCAACCGCCGAAGAATTCCCCGAGCTCACCCCACGCCCATCGTCCTCATCCTCGTCCGCGGGCGCAGACGCACGCACGATGACATCCGCATCAATCACCGCGTCGCGCACGTCCACGAACGCGTCGTCCTCGAGCGCGCGACGAAGCAAACGCGCGCGCGGAATATCCCATGTGCGCTGCCAGCGCGGCGGCGACGTTTTACCCCGCACACCCGTCGCTCGCCGCGCGTCCGCCCTCGCCGCGCACGCGCGTGGTGCGAACGACGCGCGCGGCGTCGCCTGCGGCGTCGCCTGCGGCGGCGACATCGCGTGCGCGCACATCGACGGCGGCGCACAATGCGGTTGCGCTGAGATATTTTCAACCGAACACGTGCGCCGCGCGTCATTGTCGAGCGCGCGGCGTGCGACGGGCGCGCGGCATGGGGTGCGCGTCTGGGAAACCCATCGCGAATGATGTTGGCGTCGTTTCCGGCGGCGAACGCGGGGCGCCGACGGCGACGGCGGCGGTGACGACGAGGGCGGAGTCGACCGGCGAAGGTGCGGGAGGCACATCCATGGCGTGCGTGATGCGCGACGATGCGTCGAATGCGCTAGCAAATGACGCGGCGTACGCGGCGGTGGTTGCATCGCGTGCGAATGCGGCGTCTAAGCGCGTGTGCGAGCGCTGGGGTGTCGAACCCGGGCGGGCGACGTATCGTTTCTGGTTGCGAGAAGAGACAGTGGTGTCGGCGCTCACGGAGGATTTACACGGCGCCGACGTGCGCGTGGATGGTGGTGATGCGTCGTTGATGATGTGCACACACGGGGAATTAGAAGCGCCGTGTGGGATGTATGTTGGTGACGTTGGCTCGGCGATCGTTGCGCCTGTGGTGTACGCGGTGGACGTGTATTTAGCTGTTGACGGCGTAAGTTTTACCAACGGGCACGTGTGCGCTGGAGAGCCAGACTTTTCGAAATTACAAGCGATTCAAAGCGCATTGTCGGTGTGTGCGAACGAGAATGAACGCGTGCTTTTGGAGAGGGCGTTGAAGGATGGACCGAAGGATGGATCGACGCCGTGGTGTACGGTTGTCGGCGACCGGTTCGGCGTCGGCGCGCACTTGTGTCATTTGCCTTTAATGTCCGATCACTTAGACGGGGCGATTCTAGATCCATATTCAAAGATGTACGCGCATTCATTGATGTGGAAATGGACCGATGTCTGCAAGAAGATTGGTGCGGGAACGCATACGGTGACGATTCGATGCGCGCCGAGAGGCGTGCTCGGCGTCGCTTCAAACGACTCGTGCGTATGTCGAGTGATGGGAGACAAGCCCGAAGAAGATTTCATGCGCGACGCTGGATTTAGGTCGTTCATTCAGTCGTTAGGTAGTAATTTATCGACATCGTCAAACGCCGAGGGTATGAAGTCGACGTTTTCGCTGACACTCAAGGAGGAGCATTGCGTCGGCATCAAACCAGAACGTCGAGCGCAGGAGTGGGCGGACGACTGGCCCGAGGATGAAATCGCTGAGTGTTTCACGATTGCGATGAGTCTTGCAAATACTGGTCCACCTGGGGCAATGGCACGATCGATGGTTCCCGGAACACCGCTCTGTGCGCACATTATTCTCCCCACGACTGATGGCACATCTGGCATCGCCGCGATTGAAGACAAGGCTGGCAACTTACAATTCCACGAGTTCCATGCTTGGGGACTTTATCAGAGCGCGGGCGCCGACCCGGACGCGCGCACTGCGGCACAAATTAAATTTCGATGCGTCAAGTATGAAAACGACGAGGGTGCTCCTACGCAATGGGTCGCTGAGGCTTACGGTGCGCGACCGTGCAATGGTTTGATGTTGAAAAATAAATACGTCAGTGAAGCCATAGCGCGCGACAGCGCGCGTATCCCTTCTTCACCCTAGCTCTCAAATATTGAAATATATTTACACACTAGAATTTAACCTACTTTGCCGCGCCATATGATCCTGCTGATCCGACGTCGTCCTGGTACTCGCTAAACAACCATTCTTCGTATCTCTTTTTGTCACTTGACGCGTACAACATGAATCCATTGACAATCAATGACGCGATGCCAAGAAACGCAACGCCCGCACCGAGAGTCGTAGATAACGTCAAAACATCAAAGCGACGGCCGTTACCGTTGATTGAAAGCCGGATACGTGGGCCGTACCCTTTCACGAGCAGGCGCACATCCTTATTCGCTCCGTGCTTGTAAAACGTGACACCGTCTCGATCCGCTGGCTCGCCGACATTTCGTGCGGAAATCCAGCGAACATTGTATCCTTTTGATAGGGTGTTCAAAGGTGAATCTACACGGTGAAGTTCAAATGGAGTTTCTGGCGCGCATCTTTCGACGCCCAAGTCCAAGTTGCAGTCAAAGTTGATATCCAAGCGTCCATCGTAACCCTTTTCGGCGATATCGCCCACGGTAATGCCCCCACTCGCGAGTAAATCATTCACGGTGAATAAGTTCCATCCCATCGTAGGCGTTGTGCCGTTCAAGTTACTCCAAGAAAGCGTCTGCCCATCGCCACCGACAATCCCAGGAAACTCAACCGTCATGCGCACGAACACGGTGAACTCGCCAATATTTTTAAGTTCGCGCGAGATGTCGTCTTCAGGCTCCCCCGGGCACCATCCATCCACTAAACATCGTTTAGCACCATCACTCGTCGCCACACATTCACCAGTCATCAATCCACTCGGGCTAAACTTTCCAGCGACGCACACGCCCGCGTCGTCTTCGCACGCTTCGCTCGAATCCGTCCCCGGACACGTCCCTCGCGCCTGCAACGTCTGTGAAAGCGACGTCGCGATAAAAAACCCAGATGGTTCGTACGTTACCAAATCATTTGCATCGTACACGAACGTCTCACCATCCACCTCAAGCGTCGCCTGCCCTTTCACTTTGAGCCCGACGTTCCCCGCCGCTGGAGCGTGCAACTGGTGCCCGTGATGCGTCCAAATCAACACATACCCGACGTACGCGCACACCGCGAGCACGAGCGCGTAGTACAACATCCCAAGCCGCCATGATTTAATCACCACCGACTTTTGCGTCGTGTACGCCAGCGCCATGACTGCGGAAGTCTCACCGTCTCTGGGTGTTCACGCGCACGCAAATCGTCGCTCGCGTCGTACGCGTCGCGCGACGACGAGATCGAGATCGCGCGACGATGCCCGCCGTGAATTCCCTCCGCACTCGCGCGCGCGCGGTCGCGTGCGATCTCGTCGAGGCGCGGTGTGACGACGCGCGCGTTGCAATCGAACGTACATCGAAAGTCGCAACACGAAAAAACAAGTTCCGCAATCGAGTTCCGCGAGATCTCGGCGCGCGATTGCATGAAAACGCCGACGCGTCGACCGTCGACGACGCCGACGATGCGTCGCGTGGACGCGGAGGATTCCGACGACGCCGTGCCAGGGGTGACGAACCTCGGCGTCGCCGCGCTCGGAGCGCTGGCGCTCGCGAACGTGGCGCTCGGTATCTTGGGGATCATCTTATTGGTGCTCGGCATGCGCGAGAGCGGGCACAGCGCGATGGATGCGATGTTCGCCAACGGAGGGTTGAATGATACGTTATTTGAGAAGCCTGATGATGCGGCGTGCGTGATCGGGGTGTTGCTCATGGCGTTGAGTGGATACGGGTTGTTTGGATTGTGGAGGAGGAGTAAGAGCGTGCTGATGATTTATCACGTGTGGGCACTCGTGGCGTTCATTGTTGTAGTGTATGCGTGCGCGGTGATGAATATATATAAAGATGCGAGTGGAGCGATGGTGAGAAGTTACTGGCAGACGTATAGGGCGAATCATAACATTACCGGGGTGCACTTTCGAGCGGTGAGTGGAGCGGTAGTGCACATGGATGACGCGAATTGGAGGCATGAAATGATGGATATGAAGGTCAAGGCGCGATTGTTCTTGCGCACCGTGGCGTCATGTTTAGGGGCGAGTATGTTCTTTTTGCTCACCGCACTCGGAACGAGCGCGTACATTATGGGATTGAAATACACGGGCGTGCGAGTTGGCATTGTGACGAATGTGGCGGGCGTCGTGTTCGGATTAACTTTGTTTGTGTTGTGCTATTTCGTGGCAAAATCGACATACAATGTTCCGGATGCGATTTCAATGAAAATGGATATCGCATTCGCGTGTCCCGGGGGAGTGTATGAACCTGCTAACGCGCAGAAATTGGAAGAGTGTATTCGTCACACGCCAGATTTGATCTTTCAAACTACGTCGCACAGCGGTAGACGTCGACAGCTCTTGGCAGCGTCGAACACGACTGCGCATCCACCTCCGTCTCCGCCAAGTCCTCCTCCGCCAAGTCCTCCTCCTCCACCACCCTCTCCTCCACCACCCTCTCCTCCGCCAAGCGACTGGACGGCGTCGTCGGTTTGGACGTTTGAGCAAGGACATCACAAAGTTTCTGCCGAACAGTACAACGTTACTTTTAAGCTTGCCTTGACTGGTATTAGTGGCGACGACATGAACGAAGAATTCAAGCAATGGGCCGCGCAGAAAGTGGCGTCTTATGGCGAGGTTGACGTGGACAAAGTGTATGTTTCCGAGATGGTGGCCGGTGCGGAGCACCCGATAGGCGGTCGGTGGGCGCCAAGACTACTCGCCGCCGCGGCGTTTATGGTTGTCTTCGTTAACATGTACGGACTGGCAGCTATTTACATCACGCAGACTAAGATGCTTCTAATGGGTCACTTTTTCCTTTCATTCGTGTCGTTGTTATTGTTGGTCATCGGTGCTGCCCTCGTCGGGACGCACGCGGATGCGACCACGAAACTCATCTCGAATAAATGGCACGCCATTCAAAACAACGTCGTCGGCGTAGGAGTCGAGCCCAGTGATGCCGGTGCATTCGCTCGGGCACACTTCAAAGCGGCAGCAGCTTTGGGAACGACGCTCATCATTTTGCAAATAGCCTCGATGATTGCGTCTTTATTCAACTACTTTTCCGACGAGCCAACGTACTCGTTACTGACGCCTCGCACGCAAGGTCGAAACAACGGCGCGGTGAACGCGATGTTTCGACCTACCGAGCTCGATAGCGAGTATGATGAAGAGTATGGGAGACGTGGTTTCTTGAGTCAAGAGCGGGCATCGCATCAACGCCGCGGAAGCGACGGTGTGGTTCCCTTGAGTAATCTCGTCTCGCCTGCGAACAAACACTTCTCCATTGATTAAAAAGGCATGCATATACCGTTAGAGCATCAATGAAAAGCAATGTACATATAAGCTAACGCCATCATTCTATAACAATCTACGTGTTCTAAACACTTTCGCTACCATGTCTACGAGTCTTTAATGTACTCGTCGATGCCAGCTGAGGCGACGTGCGCCGCCAAATCGCCGACATCTGCGCATGAATCATCAAACGGACGCCACGCGCTCTCTGGTGGGTGCTTGAACCGTATCGTCCGGCCATCGCTAATATAGCTCGCGCTAAAATTGAAACGAACGATCACGCGCGTCTGCGCCTCCAACGCCACCGCCGAGGCTTTCGGCGACCGGTGCAACGCCGCGGCGTCTTCAAATATTACCAACGCGTCGCCCTTCGCGTCAATGGGCACGAAATTCCCCGCGCGTACGCCACACACCGCGCGAGATTGATTTTCAAAATCCACGTCAAACGAATCCACCGTCATCTCTCGAGGCATCGACGACGACAACGTCAACGCGTGCTCAAACCAGGTCGCTCCGCACGCGTCGACGTCATCCTTTGCCAGCGCGTGCGCGATGTACCCACCCGCGACGTACCCATCGCGATGAAACCCACAATTCGTCCCTCGATGCGGCGCAAATAATTCAACGTCCCCACGAACGCGCACATCATCGAGCGCACCGCTCCATTGAAACACGTCGAATATCTTCTCGCGCACGTACGTCGACAACGTCCCAACCGTCGATCGAGGCATCCCATTCGCGTCATCGAACACGCACCCGTGCGCGGTGTCGCACGCGAACGCGTGCACACCGGGACCGAGGCCATCCCACGGCGCGCATTCGCCGCGTTCGCGGCGTTCACCGCGAACGACAAGGAGCGGCGGCGGCGCATCCGTCGCGGCATCGGCGCGTGCGCGATAGTACACCACCGTCACATTCGCCGTCTGCACCACCGCGACGTCGACGTCGGCGCCGTACGCGACATCGCGAGACATGCGCGCGACGGCACTCGCGCCGCCCTGTGTGCGCGCGGGCGTCGTCGTCGTCGACGCCGACGATGCGCGTCGACGAATGCGGCGGCGGCGGTCGCGGTGCGCTTTACACGTCAGCACCATCAGATGTCGACGCGCGTCGCGCCTCGCGCGTCGCTCGCGCGTCGCGCGCCGCGCGTTCGACGCCTCGCGCGCGTTCGCGCCGCACCGCGCGATGGCGCCGACGAGCTCGCGCGGTTCGTGCGCGCGTTCGACGGCGATGGGATGGCGGTTGACGAGGAGCTCGATGCATTTCTCTCTCGCGCGTGCGTCGGCGCGAGCGCGCGCGATGTGATCGCCATCGCCGCGGATGCGTTCATGCTGTCCGAAGTGCCGCCGTCGACGTCGAAGAAGGCGGCGTCGGCGGCGTCGGCGGCGGTGACAGGGGCGGAGCGCGCGCGGCGCGGTCGAGCCGCGTCGGCGATGAACGCGGCGGCGTCGGCGTTCGCGCGGATGGGCAAGCCTCGCGAGTGCGAAGATCTCATGCGTGGGTTCGCGCGGTACGGCGTGACGCCCGATGTCGTGACGTGGTCGATCGTGATTGCCGCCAAGCGACGGAATGGGGATGATGTTGGGTTGATTGTAGAGGAGGCGTTGGCGGATGTCAGACGCGGCTCGCGCGCCGGGAGGAAAAAGAAGAAGGTATACATTCACGAGGACGTTCGGGCGAGCGTTGAGGTGTTGATGGATGACGCGGATGATGGGGTTGGGGCGTTGAATAAGCCTGCGGGAATGCTGACGCATGCGAGCGAAGGTGCGGGGAAATCGGCGACGCTCGTGGACGTGGCGATGGACATCTTTTCTGGTCGCTTGAGCGAACTTAACGGATCTGATAAGCGCGGCGTGGTGTCGAGATTGGACAAGCCCACGAGCGGAATAGTGATACTCGCGAAAACAGACGCCGCGCACGCCGAGCTGTGTACGCAATACTACCAGCGAGATGTGCGCAAGACGTACGTCGCGTTGGTTGAGGGCGTGCTCGCCGACGAAGACGGCGAAATTCATACGCCGCTCGAGAATCGACCGGCGACGAGCGCGTGGACGCGCATCGAGACGTTTGAATCCGCCTCTGGTGCGTCGTTTTCGCTCGTTCAAGTGCAGCCGAAATCGGGACGGTATCACCAGATTCGTCAACATATGGCGTCGATCGGGCATCCGCTCGTCGGCGACGTCGTCTATCGTCGCAAGACATCGAGTCCCGCCAAGTCGCCGCCGAAATGCGTCGTCGAAGCGCTCTCTCAAGGGAAACCCGGGACGATATTTTTCTTGCATTGTGCGCGAGTTAGTTTAGTATTTAATGGGCGCGAACGCGTGATCGAGGCGCCATTGCCGGTGGCGTTTGAGAAGTTGCTCGCGCGCATTCGATCCGAGATGAAATAAAAACAAAGTGTATCACAAGTGTTGAACCTCATTCGACGACGCGCGCGACAATGGATGATGCAGAACGGACGGAACGAATGGACAATCTCGGGAAGCTACTGTTGGCGATGGATGAACTCGATATTCTATCCAGAGTGCGACTTTTACAATGTGTAATCGAGCATGTAATGAATATGAAATGAACGAATGGTGTGTGATATATATTAATGGCGGGTGCGCATGGTTTGCAAAATTCCGTCCGCATGCTCTCTAATGTTTTCCTACTTGTGCTGTGCGAGCCTACATCGGGTAGCCCGAAGCGTCCATGGCGGAGCCTCCAGCCGCGGCCGACTCCATGTTTTGGTCCTCCGGAATTTCGCAAACGACCACGTCGGACGTAAGGAAAATCTTGGCAACGGAGCAAGAGTTTTCGAGCGCGCATCGGATAACCTTCGTCGGGTCAATGATACCAGACTCCATAAGGTCTTCGAATTGGCCGTTCGCAGCGTTGTAACCAAAGTTCGGATCCTTAGAAGCCATAACCTTCTCGACGGTGACGGAGCCGTTGACACCGGCGTTCGTCGCAATGAGACGCATCGGGTACGACAACGCGCGCTTGATGATTTCCGCACCAACCTTTTGCTCGTCGTTATCCAACTCATCCTTGATCTTGTCAACCGCCGCCGCGAGCTTCAACAAGGTGCAGCCACCACCGATGACAATACCTTCTTCAACCGCCGCCTTGGTGGCGTTCAACGCATCCTCCACACGAAGCTTCTTCTCCTTGAGCTCAGTTTCCGTTTGGGCACCAACTTGAATGATGGCGACACCACCCGAAAGACGCGCCGCACGTTCGTTAAGCTTCTCCTTCTCGTAGTCCGCCTCGGTGGCTTCAATGAGACGGTTGATTTGCTTGACGCGAGCGTTCACTTCGGCGGCGGTATCACCAGCGCCGACAATCGTACAGCTCTCCTTGCCGAGCTCAATGCGAGCGGCGTTACCGAGAACTTCGACGCCGCACTTGTCGAGGCTCAAACCAAGCTCCTCCTTGACGACAGTACCGCCAGTAAGAATGGCAATATCTTCGAGGTACTGGCTCTTACGTTCACCAAAGCCCGGGGCCTTGATGGCGCAAATCTTGAGCGCACCGCGAAGCTTGTTGACGACGAGCGTCGCGAGCGCTTCTTGTTCAATGTCTTCGGCGATAATCATGAGCGGGAAACCTTGCTGGATAGCCGCCTCAAGAATGCCAATCATGTCACGCGCAGTGCTAATCTTCTTATCGACGAGCAAAATTTTGCACTGGTCGTACACGCACGTCATGCGTTCGCTGTCGGTGACAAAGTACGGAGAGATGTAACCGCGCTCGAATTGCATACCCTCGACGACAATCAAGTTGTTATCCACAGAGCGCGCTTCTTCGAGAGAAATGACACCCTTGCGGCCAACCTTAGCCATGGCGGCGGAGATCATTTCACCGACTTCCATGTTACCACCGGCAGAGACGGACGCAACCTTGGCGAGTTCAGCGTCTTCAACCTCCTTGGAGAGCTCTCGAAGGACGCCGACGAGCTTTTGCACAGTCTTTTCCATCCCGCGCGTGAGCTGCACCGGGTTGGTACCCGCCATGACAATCTTCATACCTTCAGCAATCATAGCCGCAGAAAGCACGGTGGCGGTGGTCGTACCATCACCAGCTTGGTCATTCGTCTTTTGCGACGCTTGACGCACGAGCTTGGCACCAACGTTTTCCACCGGATCCTCGAGTTCAACCTCCTTGGCGACGGTCACGCCGTCGTTGACAATCTTCGGCGAACCGTACTTGGACTCAAGCACAACGTTACGACCCTTCGGGCCGAGCGTCACACCAACCACAGACGCAAGCTTATCAACACCCTTTTGCATCTTCTTCAACGCCGCACCATCCTTGGCGTTGAAAAACAAATCCTTCGCCGCGTTTTGAACGACGAGCGCCCCGCGCGCGTTTGTCTTTTTCACCGTCGCCGCAAACGTAGTTTTACCTGCTCGCGTCAAAATCGCGCGTGAAACATCGTCAGTCACCGTACTCGTAATATTCACACTCATTGTCATCGCTCCTTCATCCCACACCCATCGCCCATCGCGTGTGCCAGGGCTTCAAACCTCGCGCCTCGCGTCCCGCGCGTCGCATAGGTCAAGAGAGATAAAGAACAATCCTTCCATGCGCCTTCCATGCACTGGTCCGCCACCACCCTTCACGCGACCGCACCAGCACCGCACGCGATCGAGACGCAAAACACATTACCCCTCTTCATTCCCATTCGCATCGAGACGCATCACACACGCACCGTGCGCAGAGTATTGGCGTTTCGCCGAGAGCGCGGCAGCCGCAGCCGTCGCGCGAGGCGCCGTGCTGTGCGCGAGTACACACGCGACGCGTCGCGCACACCAGGTCAGTCACCATCCGCGCGCAATCGAACGACGCAACACAGACAAAAAAAATCCCACGCATCGTTCGCGCCACCCATCGACGTCGCGCATCGATCGACGCCTCGGCCGTCCGCATCCTCGCGGCGCCGCGCACGACGACCCATCCATCCATCCATCCATCCGCATCGACG